>OODS01000126.1_pt1 | contig 65789 bp, 54 predicted proteins | sample 1671531 | NCBI WGS metagenome assembly OODS01 (sample SAMN06348166, study PRJEB24527) | human gut metagenome | biome: human gut; feature: ankylosing spondylitis patient; material: feces | host: Homo sapiens | place: China | collected 2015-10 | reverse complement strand
ATACGGGTAATTAGCATTTAGAAAATCTTTTCCTGCGAAATCAGATCAAGATATGTACCCTGAACATCCATGTTTTCGGGGATTTCATCTACAATGTGTCGATTTAATTTATGAAAATCCGACATTCTCTTTATCTCAGAAAATCTTTCCGCACTATACTGATCCAGCATTTCAAATGCTAATATATGCGGGCTTATATTATTATAGACCGGAATTGCTTTCCATTCTTTTGAATAAATGTCTTTCACCAGATGCCTAAGTGACTGGAGTTCAGACGTGTGCTCTTCCGATCTATTGGAAAAAAGATGGAATATATAATAATTCTTCAGATATTTTTCTTTTTTCCAATATTCATATATCAGGTCACGCACAGCCCGAATATACGGAACATTTGTATAGCATGAGATCATCCAATTTGAACAAACAAGTGCTTGTTCTTCGCTCCGATCCAAATCTTCCATTTTATACACAAACAGCGGCCATTTTTCCAATTTTCTTGCGAAATCAGGACCAGTGCAAAGCACTGTTGAATCCAGCCAGAGCCCTCCATATTTTTCCAGCAGTGTTATTCTTATAATGTCAGAATACTGCGCTTCCGGTATGCCCCCCCCCCGATTTTCTTCAATATAGTCCGGCAGTGTAATATATTTATGTAAGTTTTCCTCTGACAAAAAAACAATATCGCGATTTGTCAAGTTTCGTTTTACTGAATCGTAGCAAGCCTTTATCAATTGCGGTGCGTTTTCATAACCTTGACGCCAAAATATCCACACCTTATTGGAATATTCCATCGGTGCTGCTTCATAAGATTCTACCAACTCTTTAAGTTTTGCCCCGTAATCTCTTTGCAACTCCCTCAAAGCCATATCTTGCAACAGCTTATTTCTGGTATTTCCATTCTTAATTACAAGTTTCAAACATTTACGTTTTACCTTATTACTGAAAGATCCATCCTGTAAGGAATTCTTGATTTTTTTAAGTGTACTCATTTATGTGCTCCCTTCATTTTTTCTCGTATTAGTCCAATCAAATAAGTATATGCTTGTGGTTTTATAACAACCGATTCTATAATATATACGACAACACCCACCGTAACTTTAATCATAAGTTGCCAAAAACTATTTTCTATTGAAACTGGAGTGAAAACAACAACGCTTTCCATTAGGAATGTCATCAAGAGTGCTGGAAGCATATCCAAGCACTGTTCTTTAACACCATATGAAACATATTTACTTAGCTGTACCATGTTGACTACTGCACCGTACAATTCATAAACAGCCATTGTTACTGCAATTGCAATAGTACCTTTATAAACGCCTATCGCCAGAAGCAGAACGTATACTGGCTTTTTCAGTATCTCTAGCTTGAGCACCACATCACTACGACCAATTGCTTTAATTGTTTGTAGCGAAGTCGTTGTCAACATACCAATTGCTGATGAAATGCACAAAAGCTGTACAAACGGAATGCAATCACTCCATTTGTCTGTGTAAAGAAACAAAATCAACGGCTTCGCAACAACTGCCAGCCCACAAAGCAACGGAAACATAACATAGGATAGCAGTTGTATCGCTCGCTTAGACATCTGCTTTACGCGTTCTGTGTTATCTCCTTCATTTGAAATTGCCGGAAATAACACAGTCATAATAGATGCGCTGATATTATTTGTTATCAATGTGGGAAGCTGTTGTCCCTTGTTATAGTATGCCAAATCCGCAGACGTATACACTTTTCCAATGATAAAGCTTCGCAGTTGTCCAAAAAATGTACCGCTCAAATCAGCAAATAAAATCTTCGATCCATAATTCATCAACTTTTTAGCTGCTTCCCATGAAAAAAGAAGTTGCGGGTGCCACGGAACAGTGATTGCTAAAACAAACGTATCGATAATTGTATTTGTAAAATATTGAGCGACCAGTGCCCAAACACCAGCCCCCATGTACGCCATCACAATACCCACAATGCCAGAGAAAAGCGTTCCAAATAAGGTTGAAAAGAAGAAGCGCTTAAAAAGCATATGCCTAGAGACATATGCATGTTGGATCGTATTATATACACTAAGCGGTATCCTCAATGCAAATACTCTCAGAACATTTTTTAGAATTGGTTCTCTATAAAACGATGCGATAAATGGAGCCATCGCATATACGATTACATATATAAAAATACTCGCTGCTAGACTGCAATAGAACATCGTCGAAAAATCGGTCGCATCCGAATCCTTTTTTTGAATCAACGCCGTTGCAAAGCCGCTCGATACAAAAACATCTGCAATAGTAATGAAAATCAACACCATTGCTATAATTCCATAATCGCTCGGTGCAAGCAGCCTTGCAAGAACGACAGAGACAACAAACGATACTCCTTGTGCCAGTATTCTTTCGCCAAACTTCCAAAACAGGCCCGCCAGTACTTTATTTTTCGAATTTGCTTCTGCCATCGCTTAGACTCTTCTCCTCTTTCTGCCGCATCAGCACATATCCTTCAAACATCCGGAGATCTTCTTTTGTCGTAATCTTGATGTTTGTTTGATCTCCATACGCCTGATATAGTGTGTCTCCCAGCGCATACATTAAAGATGTCGTATGCGGCTCAATTTTTTCAATCAATCCTTGTTCTCTCGCTCGTTTATAAATATCCAGCAGATAAGAGAATTTAAATCCATAGGGACACGCAATTTGGATATAGTTGTCTCTATTTACCCACGTTTTGCTTGTAGCATTTTCGTCATTACTCCCCAGCAATTGATAGCATGGCGTAGCTGTCACAGCAGATCCTTTATTTTTCATTACACGAATCACATCGTCTACAATTTTGTCTGATGTGAACGGTGCTGCACCATATTGAATCAGCACATAATCATCTATATCAATTCTATCTTTCAAATACAAAATTCCATTCATAACAGAATCCTGAAATGTTTCACCTCCGTCTGCAATCCACTTTACTTTATCCAGATTATATTTCTGAATCATTTCTTCCAGATATGTTTTCCACTTCTTATGACATACGACCTCAATTGCATCAATCTGAGGATTATTCTGAAAAATTTCGATTGTATACACCAATATCGGTTTACCCAAAATCTCCACAAACTGCTTCGGTCTTCCTGCTCCCACACGGGAGCCAACACCGCCAGCAAGAATCATTGTTGTAATCATAGCCTACTCCTTATTGATAACTTTCCAATGCCTGATCAATGAACCGTGTCAAATTACGATATGCTGGTAGAAAGAAAAAGCTGTCATCGTCGCCAACACTTCCTTTATACAATCCCCAGCAAAACCAGTAAAATGCTGAAATCGGTATAAACGCCATATAATACCGATGCTCATCTTTTGATAGTTCATGTCCCACATACGCTTTAAGATACCGTTCGATCTGGGCCTCTGTCCAGTCATAACGACAAAGAATACAGCCGATATCATTCGCTGCATAATTTAATCCGGCATATTCCCAGTCAATCAGATAAATTTTTCCATCTTTATCATAAAGATAATTCGGTTCATAGGTATCATTATGGCATAATACAAGACCGTTGCCCAATCTCTTTGCATCTGCCTTTACTAATGGATATAACCGCTCCACTTTCTCTATAACCTCAGCAAACTCACGGAACAAGTTTCCTTTTGTAGCAGATGCTATTGCCATCAATTTCTTTCCCTCAGCAACATCATCAAACACTTTTACATTCTCATCCACTATCACTGCATGGAGTTTGTGAAGATACTCCATTGCAGTTACGAGTTGTTCATCGTTTCTTTCAAAATCACAGTTATGTGCTTCCGGCACAAAATACGAGATTTTCCAACCGGAAAGCTCCATTCGAATTACCGATTCATCAATTCCAATTTTCTTTGCTGCCTTCTGCGCAAACAATTCCGCGCTACGATCTATCAAATTTCCTGCAGTTCCACCCGGATGTCGGTATACATATTTCACTTCATTGCTTTCAAAGGCAAACGACACATTCGTCAGTCCTGCATTGATCACAGAAATATCAGTGATGTCGTTTGGCTCACACTGGAGTGTCTCGCAGATATTTGTCACAATTTCGGAATCAATATTTAGTAAAAATTCCGAATCAAACCTTCTCAAATCCTCAATGTTATCAAATTCCAAAATATCATCTGCCAGATACTCTTCTTTATAAAAGGTCAATTCGCAGCTATGCTTGGCGTAAAATTCTTCCCAAAACATTGAAGCTACGCCAAAGTCATTGATTTCTTTTTCCATCAGGTCGCAGAATATTGTACTAAATTTTTCGTTCATATACGCATGGCCCACCATTGCAAGAGAATCCTGTCCGCCGACTTCAATCTTAGTAATTACATCTGCATCGGAACACTCCACTGCAAATTCTCTAAACTTCCCGCTCTGGTAGGCACAAGCTCTGTACGAACGATTTTCTACATTCTCTCTTAAGAATGGATTGTTAACAAAATAGTGGTCAGCACAGCAAATATATGTATTAGAAAGGTATCTCCGGGCAACATATAGTGAATAGAGATTACCCTTTTTGCCAAACTCATTATTTACAATCAGCTGTACTCCAAATTTCTGCTCAAGATAAAAGAACTTTTCCTTCATGTAACCAACAACAACATAAATATCTTTTACTCCTGCTTCTTGTAGCTGGCGAATCTGCCGTTCGATCAAAACTTCTCCTCTCACACGAAATAATCCCTTCGGTTTTTCGTATGTAAAAGGAGCAAATCGGTTTGATTTTCCAGCAGCCAAAATAATTGCCGTCTTATTCATACTTTTACCTCTCTTTGAAAAAACTCAGTAGATTCAATACTTTTACCCTTATTATAAATATGCTCATATTTTGATATCGTAAAAATGAACAGCCAAAAATATATTAACCCAAGGTAAAAATCAAACATACCACAAATACAATAGCACGCTAATGTTAGTTTCCATATCTTCATCGCCAGACTGTTTTCCTTCTCTATTCCTTTCAGTGAATGAAACAACCAATTCATTGCAACAAATGTACCGATAACTCCAGTTTCAAGAAAAAATTCTAACACAAAATTATGAGCATGACCTGCTCCATATAAAAGGTAACTATTTTTCTGAGCTTCTGATAACGCACCATATCCAAATAAAGGTTTTCGCATAACTGCGCTTACTGTTCTAGGCCATATAATGTCCCTACTATTCAATCCTACTTTACCAATTTTACCAAGCAACCACATTAGCCTATTTTGAACACTGAACCGAACCACCAAAATCAAAAATACCACTGTTATAGCTATAATTTTTTTATAATCAACCATTTTTAATGTAAAGTGATGAACTGTTAAAAACACTACAATTAATAACAATCCATAAGATATCATTGCCGTAACAGAAAAAGGAATTGCCAAGGCAAAAAATCCAGCAATCGCGAAAGACCATGTACTGGCCGTTATTCTTCCATGTTTGATTAGCGAATTCACAATTATAAATCCGCATACTGGAATCATAATAAATGCAGAATAATTATCACTTCCCAAAAAATATCTATCGTATCCCTCTGTAATTTCTGCGAATAAAGGTTTGTTAGTAAAAATCGTTACTAGTTCAAGAACAAAATAGATTTTTCCAAGTGTACTTACCACTGATATTAGGTACTTTAGCCTTTCTTTTGTAGATATTACTTCAAACAAAATTAAAAGGCCTATAATTGAAGCAATTTGTTGTGTGTATTCACCCAATGTTCCATTATTTCGAAAAATGCTAATTGCCCATATTGTTAAAAAGAGTAAACACTCTACTGCAATTCTAGATATACCCTTTTTCTGTTTAAGAAACTCCAAAAGAATCCAAGCGGTAGCTACTATTTTCAATAATGCATATATATAATTTATTCTTGGCCATAAAAGTACATTCGCGGGTTTTAAATAACTTATTACCGCCAATGCAATCATTAAATCATTCTTTTTTATCTTCATTTTATACTCTACCTATTTTCAATCCAAAACACCACCAAGCCTACTGGCGCAAAGAAAAGAGTGATCGCTTTATCTAATGGCCTGTTAATATTTTTAATCATGTGTGACAATTTATACCCATTTGCAAAACCTGTCATCGTGATACCGATATAGGATTTTATAAAACTCTTCGGATCATACTTGAAGTAATCCATATTATCATTAATGTTGTGCGTCCATAAATAAAAGTTTTCTTTGTTGATTTTATTTTTGGTCAACGCATTTCCAGCATCTCGATAATATCCACGAAGAGGAACATCAATATAGCGTTCGATATACTTTCGCGCACAAAGGTCTTGCATAATTGTTTCAGGATAAAACTTTCCACCAATTTCTTTAGACTTGTACTGAATAGCGACTTCTGTTCTTGTCATCCCCCAGCGTTCATAATTCATTTTATAAATATACCTCGCATCGAGTGACGAGCAATCCAACTGCCCCCCCCCGGAAGTGACGCCCCTATGGGTTTTCCTGTTTGAGGATCATAGCATTTTGCGGTAACATTTTTATATTTTTTTCGATCTTTTTCTGGTATCTCATTCCATGCATCTATCAAAATCTGAAATGCATCTTCTCGGATCTCATCATCTGAATCCACGGTTGTTGTATATTCTCCCGTAGCCATCACCAATGCACGGTTTACAGCGATGTGTTTCCCAGCATTCGGTTGATAAACATATCGAATATAATCCACCTCTTTTGACCATGTATCAACCAACACCTTTGTTTCGTCCGTAGATCCATCATCTATGATAATCCACTCAAAATTTTTATAGGTTTGTTTTTCCAAGCTCTCAAATACACGATGCAATGTTTTTGCTCTATTATAAGTCGGTGTGATAATCGAAATTTTCCCTTTTTCGTACATATATTTTCTCCATCAGTACAACAGCGAAATCATATCCGGAACAAAGCGGAATAAGCTGTACACATTCTTCTTCGGAAATTTCAAGCCTGAATTGCTAATATTTTTGTTATAACAGTCCGTATACCCTTCAAGAATATATTTCGAGCCATCGCTCATTCCAGCTTTCTTTAATTTTTTATAAATTACAATCTGTGAACGAAGGAATGAATTGAATGCCGCATCAAATAGTTCTTGATTTTTCTCTCTCCAAAAGAAATCAACCGCGGACTGATCTCCTTCCAGCCAATCCTTACATTTTTTCACAGTCATACTCGATTGCATAATACTACCTGGGCGAATCCTATAACTATAGTATGCGTAATCGATGAGAGCAACTTTTTTTGTATAATAGAGTAATTTATAGGTTGTAAAAGTATCTTCGTAAATGCGCCCTTTCGGATATATAATTTCATGATCTGTAAACAGCTTTTTTTTATAAAGCTTATTCCACGCAACAAATCCCATATCGCTATGCTTGCCGCTATACAAACTTTTCAGAAAACTTGTGCCACTTACCGTCTCAGCGATATAATTTATATTGCCATATTTTTGTATGGGCTTATCATATACTTTTCGATAGCTACATACTGCAATATCTGCATCGTTTTCTTCTGCTGCCTGCAGCAGTTTTTTCACAAACGATTCATCAATGTAATCATCTGAATCAACAAATGCAATATACTCTCCTGTCGCCACATTCAAACCATAATTTCTTGCATCGGACAGACCCCCATTATTTTTATGAAACGCACGAATTCGCGAGTCTATCTTTTGGTATGTATCGCATATCTCCGGACTTGTATCTGTACTCCCATCATCCACAAGGATAATTTCTATGTTTTCATACGTTTGAGTACAAATGGAATCTATACATTCTCTCAAATATTCTTCAACATTATAAACAGGAACCACAATCGACACTAATTTTTTATTCATTTTCACACTCACATGACTTTAGTATATAATGGTGAAGAGGCACCTGACCCCCCCCCAGCTTAATTTTATATGGCTCATCACCCCGAGTAAAATCCACCTGAGTAATCCCATTTTGGGGATTCTCAATTTGATTTACGATAAAATCATATGCACCACGAAATAGCGGAGAATAGAACGCATATTGATTCTTAAAGCAATTCTGCATTATTCTGATTGCCCGATCATCTCTAAGTCCATATAAGTATCCTACTGTTTCATTGTTCATTTTAACAACAACTATCACAGAATTCTTCATGCGCCTCATGCTATTTTTTATAATATCATATGTTTTATTTTTCAGCTCTTCATAATTTGCATGAAGCATTCTCGAATAATAATGAATCCAATCTTGATCATGTACTCGATTTTTTATTTTTGTACGTTCTGCATGTATTGTGGATAATTCATTTATGAATTCCTCATCATTGATATTTTTATGAACAAATAGCTCATACACATATCCATCTTTTTTCATTCTATTTAGTGCTGTTCGCAAATTTTGTTTTGTACTTTTTGACAGTCTAGTATAATACTCTTCAACCGTTGCAGGAAGTTCAACAAACGCCGATGTCGTCAAGTGATCTTCAAGCCCTTTCTTCTTACACCATGCAGCAAGTGCAGTATCATCTCTAACATACTCTAGTTTAAAATCCAGTTGTGAAAACAGCCTTGATATTTCTTTAAATATAAAATCGAACCAACTGTTTTCAATATGGTCATAAATCATGTTCATGTAATCCGAATAGGATTCGATACCCAAAAAATAAATACCTTTCTTTCGGCCAAGCCACTTAATGCCAAACGATTTTCTCTGCACTATCATCGGAGCAATTAGTACAACTTTACCATCCTTGATCACCTGAAAGATATATATTTTTGAAAGCCGCCGATTATATCTAAACTTCATCCATTGTTCAATCAACAACATATTCCAGTCATATGATTGAAATACCGTCATTTCCACACCATGTTCTAATTCTTTCCATGCAGATTCCAACGATGCCATATCTTGCGTGGATTGAACCACTTTATATTCAAATCTCATCTTTCGTTCCTTTTCAGTAGCCGATTCACTTCGTATTTAATTTTAAATCGAATTGCAAACTCAAATAATATCGATAGCTTCTCCACTTTTTGCTCCAGCTTTGTTATGTAGCTATATTTAGGTATTTTCGGTTCCACCCAATTTTCTAGAAAATCATTTGTTTTGCTATGGAGTGCCTCTTCCGTATAGGCTTCTACTTCACATAATCCGCCATTTCCAATCATTTCACACACCCTTATTATTATTTTGTCTGTTTCGATTGGTTCTTTTAAAACGAGCTTCGTTTTCGTTCCCTTGACATTTGGTTCGCAATGAAACACGCTCTTTTCTAATTGTATTTCCAATTTTTTGATATGGTTTTTTACATCAAAATCCTCATAGAGTACAATTTCTTTTATCTTTTTATTCTTGCCAAATTGTACTGTCAACATTTTATCTGCATCTGTTTCATCCGGTCTCCAACAATATTCTCTCCCTTTGAACGGTTCTTTCTTGTTCAAGATGTTTCCTGCATCATACATCATAAAGTCATTTACATATTTTGTTTCGCCAGATGAAGCTTGCAATGCTGCTTCAAACATTACATTGTTGGTAGGTCGATTCCAATATACTGCATCACCATTAATTACACGTTGCATTTCATACCATGCTGTCGTCAAAGTATGCTGTCTTGCAGCTTTATAAAGTATGTTCTTTTTTAGCAGTGGTGTAATTGTCTCTTTGGGAACACGCAGCGATATCCTGTCATTCCAACTAAAATTGGGTGATTCCAACTCATGAACACTACCATTATAGAAGAAATTTGTTTCATGCTTAGTTCTTTGAAACGGTTCTTCATAGTAGTCTTTTTCGCCATTCCATACACCATTGTACGCATATTTTTTTAAAACAATTGGTCTATATGTACAATGCTCTTTAAGGATTTCCCCCATACACCGATCAAATGTCAATGAGGCCGCTCTATGATCTGGATGTGAATCGAAATCCACACAAATAAGTACATCCGCAGCAATGTCTTCGATTGCAGCTTTCATATCTTTTTTGAAGTTTTCGTATGTAAATGTATGATGCATTTGACATTTCTTCAAGCAGTACTCGTTATATCCCTTAAAACAATTTGTAACAGTTTTATTCAATGTTGAAACAAGTTCTTTTTCTGCATAATAGATATGCTCGTTTGCCTGCCATTCATTTGCATAGCCCAGAAAAATAATATTTTCATACCGTACTCCCAAAACCCTTAATGAATTTATAGCTTCCTGTACTCTATCGTTTTTTTCCTTTTCTGTGGCATCTCCATTTGTTGTATACAAAACATACACTTCAATGTTTTCTTTGACAGCTTTAACAATCAATTGCCCCGCCAAATTTATCTCATCATCCGGATGCGGAGCAACAACCAACATCTTACTTATATTCATTTATCACAACGTTCTATATATCCTTTCTAACTTAGATACAGTCTTCAACACGTTAAATTTTTCTGCAGTTTTACGGCCTTGTACAACTATTTCATCCATATCTTCTTGGAATGTTTTTTGAATTTTCGCTGCAAGTTCATCAGCATCAAACGGTTTACATAAAAAGCCATTTTCACCATCCACAATAATCTCTGGAATTCCTCCAACACTTGTTGCTACACATGGCACACCAAACGCTAACGCTTCGACAATTGAAATTCCAAAAACTTCTTGACACACGGATGGATATACAAATACGGTTGCCTCTTGCAAATAAGGCGCCACATCCATTTTCTGACCGTAAAACGTTGTTATTCCACTTATACCAAGGTTTTGCGTCATCTTATCTAGTTTTTCGCGTTCCAAACCATCACCAATAATGTTTAGACGAACATCATACTGTCGATGCAACCGTACTACCGCCTCAATAAGAACATTAACTCCCTTTATCTTATTAAGTCTTCCAATATATGTTACGTTATACGGTTTTTCCTTCTTTCTTACATTTTGTTTTCCTAGCTCAATTTTTTGTGGAGAGATTCCATTGTACACAACATATGTATTTTTAATTTTCCCATATTTTTTCAAATAGCTTTTTTCTCCTGCCTCTGACACAAAAATCACAGCATTTGATACTTTCATCCCAAGAGCAAAAATTGCATTGCAAATATATCGCTTCAATTTCCCGTACCCGGCAAAATGCTTTTCATCATAACATGAATGAATCATCGTTACCATTTTTTTTCGTGCCAAAATTTTAAGAAGAATAAAGTACATCTTCAGGATTGGATCACCATGATGAACTGTAATAACATCATACTGTCTTGCAATCTTTGCAATCTCAAATAGTTTTTTTACTGACAATTTATTGCCGGGCCGCTCCAAGCAGTATGTTACCATCCCCTCTCCTCGCATTCGTTCATACACACCCCCGCCATGTGTAACAAAACAGAAACCATTTTCAAAGTTGGAATATTGTCCTATATCTCTACACAGGCTTTCAATTCCACCGGTTTCTCCACTAGTTAACAAATTAAGAACTTTCATGTTTACCCCTGCTATGCAGATTAATAATTATTAAATTCGACCTCAGTAATTTCATGTCCGCATCTTTTATCTTCTGGTGGCAACTTCATATAGTCACCATAGATATTCTTCAGATAAGCATCATAGTCACAAATTCCAGGGAACTTGTGTCCGTCAAAATCATAGTAACAAATATGATTTAGCCATTCTTTTCGCATCATACTTTTTTGATAACTGTATGGTGAATCCATTACAACAAAATCAGATTCATCGCCATTATATCTAGTTTGAGTTTCAAACAGTTTTCTCTTAATACTCTTATATGGTAGAATCGAAAATACAATTCTGCTTCCATCGTATTTTATCCGCTGTTTGAGTCCTTGTTTTACAATGCACCTTCCATATCCTTTCTTTACCCATAGAATCCTTCTATACAGGTAAAGTTTTCTTTTTTGTCGTTCCTGTTCTATGTCATGCATCGGAACTCTATCAAAAGGAAAAATATCCACAAATATACCGTCATTCCTTTTCATTTCTGGTGCGAATCGCTCTTTGATATGTGTTTTCTTAAGTACAATTTTTCCATACGAAAATGGATAGTTCGCGTCCGTATTCCAATTCACCAATTCAAATTGTGGGTTTAAGTCGTCTTGACACACTTCACAAAATTGCTCATAGTCACTGCGCAGCATTCCAAAATCCATGTCATCATCCCACGGAATAAATCCTTTATGCCTTATAGCACCCAACATACTACCCGCTAAGAGAAAATATTTAATAGAATGCTTCTCACATATTCTTTTAATTTCTTCTGCAATGATTAATTCACATGCCTGTAAATGCTTAATATCAATGTTCATTTTTATACCTTCATCTGCTGTGCGATATCAGCATCCACGATTTCCTCGCCGGTCTTATGCTTCAGCTGCTCCTTGGATGCCTCACTTAGACCATTGTTGATCACGCAGTTCATATCGCAAGTGCTGCACTTATCCAAATCCTCTTTGGTAACTTTGCCATCACGGTAGTCACGGCAGATCTTCAGTTCATACATGCTGTACGGATGTTTGGTGAACAGAGCCTTGAACTTGTGAACCAGAACCCAGGTAGCCGGTTTCCAGATATACTTGTGCATAGCCGGGCTGACAGAACCAATCATCCAGCAGTCACGGTCACAGCAACGAACCTTTGCGCGAACCTTCTCCGCTTCCGGGCTGCTCCACAGCTCATCCCAAGTCTGATTGTTCAGGTTGCCCATGACCTCTTTATCCTTGGTACCATTGCAAGGCATAACGTCGCCATACGGATCGATGAAGAAGGTATCAAAGCTCATATCGCAGGGCAGCAGACGCTTCTGGCCGTAGATGTAGTTGATCAGACCATGGTTGAAGTAGGCACGGAACCATTTCTTCGGGCTGTTGCTGCGAAGCAGCTCATTGACCAGATTCTCGAAGTTCTTTGCAACCATCGGACGGTCATGGATTATGTTCTTTGCCTCAACAAAGTAGAAGCTATTGTGCAGAGAAGCAGTTGCAAACTCCATGCCCATTTCGTTGGAAATCTTATACAGAGGAACAAGGTCGGGAGCATTCTTGTCTTGGACTGTCATTCCGAAGCCAACGTCCTTCATGCCCATCTCACGCAGCTTTTTCAGCGTGCCGTAACCACGCTGGTAGCCATTCTGCAGGCCACGGATCTCGTTGTTGGTCTGTTCCAGGCCCTCGATGGAAATACGGATACCGATCTGCGGGAACTCCTTGCACAGGTCAACAATACGATCAGTGAAGAAACCGTTGGTCGAAATGACGATACGGTCGGACTTCTTGTACAGCTCACGCACGATATCTTTCAGATCAGTACGGATAAACGGTTCGCCGCCAGTGATGTTTGTGAAATACATCTTCGGCAGCTTCTTGATAGTTTCGATGCTGATTTCCTCTTCCGGCTTGGAAGGTGCTTTATAACGGTTGCACATGGAACAACGAGCGTTGCAGCGGTAAGTGACAATAACCGTACCATTCAATTTCTTTTCGCTATTGTTAGCCATTTTTAATACTCCATCTCTCTTTTTATCAATAAACTCTCATAATTTTCTCATAATACTCGTCGATGGTATCGAAACTGATGCCCTTGCAGTTCTTGCTATACTCATCGCACAGCTTCTTATCGCCCCAGAGCTTCTGGATCTTGCTCTTCAGCTCGTCGCTATCTCCGCTCTCAAACAGCTCACCGGTCTTACCGACCTGGATCAGCTCCGGGATACCTCCGATATCAGCACCCAGCACTGGTGTGCCGTACATCTGGGATTCCATCACAGAGAACGGGCAGTTCTCATACCACTCAGACGGGTAGATGGAGAACCGTGCTTCACGGATCAGCTTTTCCAGTGCCTCGCCTTTCTGGAAACCAACATTTTTGATGTTACTTACACCCTTGATGCTCTCTTCCAGCGGGCCGGTGCCCGCGAAGATAAACTGCACATCCGGCAGTTCCTTACAGACCTTGATGAGTGTGCCGATGCCCTTTTCCTCAGAGAAGCGGCCGAAGTAGAGGACGTAATCTTTCTTCGGAGTCTCTTTCCACTCCACCTTATCGATGAAGTTATGCATTGCCACGGTCTTCGTCGCAAACAGCGGATTGCTGTCCATCTTGCTCTTCATAAATTCAGAGCAGCAGATCATCGTGTCGATGTACTTGTAAGTTCCTTTCAGTTTCCAGAACTCCGCTTCCATCGTGCCGATAACGGACTTCGCAGTCGAGCCGTGGATGCACTTGCCTTTGGTGCAGTTCATAAAGTGACCGCCGAGGCACTTCTCACAGTTCTCATGGGTCACAGGATTGTTCAGCATATGGTTCGGACAGACGAGCTGGTAGTCATGTGCCGTGAAAACGATCTTGCACTTATGCCCAGTCTCTTTCCGCCACTTGACGATCTCCAAGATGATCGAAGGGGTCAGCTGGTAGTTGAAATTGTTCAGATGGCAAACATCCGGCTGGAAGTCATCCAGCACCAGCCGCAGCTTCTTCCGGGCCTCGCTGCTGTAAATGGTCTTGATCGGGTAGGTCAGCTTGCTCAGCTTGCTTCCACCGTGAAAATCCATATCAGATGTATAAGCATTGACCCGGTTGCCAACACAGCGACCTTTATGGTTCATACCGAAGAACTGGACCTCGTGACCGTGCTGTTCCAGTGCCTCCCCCAGTTTAAAAATGTACGTTTCTGATCCTCCATTTGGATACAGAAATTTATTTATCATCAATACTTTCATCCATTATCCCCCATACAGTTTCAACGTTTTTTCCACAACATCATCCCAATTGTATTTCTTGCAGATAAAATCAGCTGCCTGCGCTTTCATTTGTGCCACTTTTTCAGGATTATCACACGCTTCCTGCAACTTTTCACGCAAGTCGTTTACATCGGACTTTTTAAAAATCAGTGCTTTATCTTCAACGACTTCTGTACACTCCGAAATATCGGACACCAAGCAACAGTTTCCGTAGCTCATTGCTTCCAACAGACTCAGCGGCATTCCCTCCAAATCCGAAGGCAAAGTGTAAATATAAGCATTGCTATACAGTTCATCCAGTAGCTGCCCCTGCACAAACCCGGTAAAAATGATTCTGTCATCATCTTTTGCCAAGCCTTTAAGTTCATTTGCAAAAGCATCTGTATCGCTGGAGCCCCCAGCTATCACTAACTTTTTTTCTGTTTTCACCTGCTTAAACGCTTCCACCAAATAGCGGATTCCCTTTTCTGGCACCAGACGACCGAGGAACAATATGTATGAGTCTTTTTTCAGCCCGAACTTATCTGTAATCAGACTTGCTTCCCGAATCTGCGGCCTATTCACACCATTAGGGATAAAGTGCGTTTCTCTTCCATAAGTTTCCTTAAAATAGTCCTGCACTCCTTTGCTCAGAACAATGACCTCGTCCGCATATTTCGCAGCATTTTTTTCGCCTTGGTGGATAAACTTAGAACCAAGTCCTGATTGCCATTTCTCGCGCTGCCAATCAATGCCATGAATGGTAACGACAACACGCTTCCCAAACAATTTCGGAAGCCAACAGAAAAACGCCGGTCCTTCAGCGTGGATGTGCACCACATCGTATTTTCCAAACGCACTGTAAAGAGCCGCGAAAAATGAAGAGCTTACCGCCGCAAGTCCCCCTGATGTCAAGATAGGGACAAAAAAATTCTCAAAAAAAGCAAAAAAATAAGCCCCACAAGGCTTTTCTGACAATTCTTTGAATCATCAGGGCCTTGTAGGGCTATCCGTTATCTTATGCTATTTTATTTTCACACTGCCTGTAATGGGGTGTTCTCCATTGTTTCCTTAAACTGCTCAACTGTCATCTTTGCTTTTGCCGCAGCACGCTCCAGCGGTAAATCACCCTCTCGAACAAGCTGAACCAGCATCCGAATCTCGCCAATTCCGATGCCTTCGATTCTGCCTTCCTGACGGCCTTCTTCACGGCCTTCGGCTCTTACGCCTTGACTAAGATTGCACACTTCAAGCACCTCTCTTTCCAGTTCTTCGCTCATTGCAACGCCAAACTCTTCTTCCAGAATCTTCTTTTTCTCCGAACCTGATCTTGTGGAAGATAACAGCACTTCCATAAATTTCAGGATACCCTTATGATTCTCCGTCCCTGGCTTGCCTAAACAAATCATTACGACACTCATCAAATCGTAGTTTTCGGTTTCTTCCTGCGCTTCTCCAATCAACTGTTCGGGTTTGATGGAGTACCGGGTAAGCGTATTTTCAAAACCATCTGACGGCTGAGTACAAATCCAGATGGAGTAGACCTTACGAATCTTCCCATATTCAGATTTTGTAAAAATCGGACCGTGCTGTGCAGAAATCATTCTGCTACAATAATAGATTGCCCGTTTCGTCAATGGGTATCCCGGCTTGAATTTTGTCTGTGCTTCCACATTGATAATCAGACGAATGACTTCTTCCTGTTCTGCACTGTCCGCAGATTTCGGTGCGATTGCGTCAAAGCGAACATCGTAGAACAATGTTCCCTCGGTCAGCGTAGAGTCCTCGTTGTTACTACCCTTGATTACATCTGTTGACTTTTTGGGTCTGTTCGTATCATCGACATGAACACCAACAGAGCCAACCTCCGGGGTTCCCTCGATGTATTTCTCAACAATATCATCTACGGTGCAATCGCTGTATTCATTCACACAGCCTTTCATGATCTGTGCCAGAATCTGTTTGTTTGCCAACAGCTTTTTCGCTGTTCTGTCATACCTCGAATCATACTCTGTCTGATCTATCGTGTGGGCAAGCTGATTTTCCACCGTGCCTTGTTTTTCCATCGGCATTCACTTCCTCGCAGTAGATTCAACAAGAGCGTAAACTCTCCTATCGTACTTCCATCTTACCATAATTCACCGCCCATATCAAGCAACCAACTGTAAACTTTCCTTGCACGGAGTTGTCCATATTATTGCATTCTTCGCCACTGTTATATCATAGGCAACTAATTATTTCAGAACCCACTAATGTGAGATTCACATTTCAGTCAGTACTCTCCCGTTTTCTATCTGCATCGCATCCGTTATCTTAAACGAAACAAGTCGCTGCTGTGGAAAAGCTCTTCCGATCAGCCGATAGGACATTTTCTTGTCCCACCCAGAATCCCCGTAAATCATGCGAACCAATGCCATACACTTGATTTCGCCGCTATTAGATTCGTCTGGTTTTCCCACACGATGCGCTCCTGATTCTTCTGCTCCACACGCCTGTACAGCTATCTGTTTCATTTTACGATTATACAGAAACCGATAGTGTGACGGCCATTCTAACGCTTCCAGCGTTTTTCTGAAGACCGTGATTCGTCCCTCTTCCTCGCAGAAACTCATGCCAAGTCCTGCCTGTTGCTCCGTTTTCTGTTCTGTTTTTTGCATATTGCTCACCTCCCACAAATGGACAGACCCTCCCCTTGTACAACCTGTCAATTAGTCCTTTCCAGCTTCAGGAGCAATCTTTCCTGTCAGAATCCCCATTGACACATACCCATCCATTTGCTTGACTTCAGATTCTTTCCGGTGTTCTTCCACAGGCACACCAAAAGTTCCCACAATATCATCCAGGTAAAATCCCTTTCGGCTGTTCACAGGTTTTGTTGACGCAGCATTATCCTGCGAATCGACTGCGTTCTTTTTTCTCTGTCCTTCATGAAAAATTTCTGGCACAAGCAGATCAAAAACATACAGAGTTTCACCCTCAAAGGTAATCCTGTACCCCAGCATTTTATATCGGCACTCGCTGTCCCATCCCATTTTCTGATAAACTAAAGTCGCAAATGGCTTGCAGGACATCTTCCGGCTTTTGCGCTTATCCGGTTTTGCCACGCACCAACGCAGAGCGTCCTTGTCATTTTCATCACACCCACGAACAACGATACGCTTCAAATCATTGTTGAACATGACATGAACGTAGACCACATCCTCCAGCCCTGTGATACAGGCTGTATTGAATGTGATACTATCTTTACGAATCACGATTGCCGGGTCACGCAGATGGGCAAACAATTCCTTTCGCACGACCTGGTAGCCATCATACGAAAAGGCACTTTCCAGTTCTTCCGCCCGTGCGTCTCTATCATCCTGCACAATCTGCTTCTCTGGCGGCATGATTGTTGTGTTTTCTTCATTCATCTATAATCAGTCCATCCTTCCATTATCTTCTCCGCTTCACGGAGCAACTCATTTAGACTTTCTGCCGTAAATATGTTCATTTCCTCTATCTCCGTCGCAGGACGAAATACGTCCCAGTTTCCGGCATAATGCTCCTGCCGTAAGATACCCACCTGTGCTATACTTGTAATCGGCTGTCCAAATGTTCCAGCCCACTCTGGTGGAAAAATGTAAATCTTCTTTTTGACCGTTTCGCCCTCATCTTCTTCGGTGTTTTCCTTTGGAGGCAGAACGATTTCTTCCACCTTAATCATTTCAGGCTCATCAAATGCGAACAGCATCATTTTGTTATCGCCCTGCTCCAAAAACTGGCCACGGAACCGATAACGCAAATCCTCATCCCATTCCATAATGTCAAATAAAGTCTTTGCAAGTCCACGACAGCCCAAAGTGCTTGCACACCAACGTCCCTCTTTCAGTCTGCCCCAACGGATCGCGTTTGGATTATTCTTGTCACAGGGGCGAATGGCAATGCAGCGTTCAACAGAATTTAGCAGCAGCTCCACATATTCAACATTTTCAAACTTTTTCAAGCAAGCGGTGTTAAAGCGCAATCGTCCATTAGAAATCGTCATAGCCGGATTCTGCATAGTAGAAAAATACTGTACCCTGACTATTTCATAGCCCGTCAGATCAAGACGCTTTTTCACATCCGCAGTAACAGTGACATCCGGTTCTTTCATCACGCTTTCAGAGGCTTCCCTGTATTCTTCTGCCGAAAAACCTGTCCAATCCTTATCAAAAGGCACATATCCTCGCAAAATCCCATCTTCAACCACGCTCAACACGGGCAAGGGTCTGTTTTTCTTTGAATAATTGCGGGATGCCCGCAGATGATTGGCTGCATTAAAAACTTCTCTGGAAACAATGGCTTCATGGTGATTCTTCTGCCTGTACTGTGTCCGATCATTGTTGTTTTTCTTTGATTTATGCGTCAAAAAGTTCGGTGTAAAGGTCTTTCTTGCCAGTACATCACCACAATGGCGCTCATTTGCCAGAACACCTGCAAGTGTACCGGGATTCCACTCCACACGTCCCAACTTCGTCTTACGGCTATACTCCATCAAAAGAGTTGCAATCTCCGTAAGCGAATATCCATTCAGGTACAGGTAGTAAATCACCTTTACCGTCTGTGCTTCCTCCGGGTTAATTACAAGGTTGCCTTCCTCGTCTTTATCGTATCCAAGCAATGCAGGGGTCAGGAACAGGCCACGGCTGAACCGCCGATCAATCGACCAGTTCATAATGATAGATTTGGAATGCGATTCTTCCTCTGCCACAGATGCCAGAATCGTCAGAATCATGCGTCCATTGCTGTCCAGCGTATAGATATTATCTGCTTCAAATTTCACACCCACAGGCGGATTCAGATTTTTCAGAAGTTCAATCACAGAAAGGCAGTCAACGATATTTCGAGCAAAACGGGCAATGGATTTTGTAAGAACAAGGTCAATCTTGCCTGCCTTGCAGTCCTCAATCAACTGCTGCATCCCTTTTCGGTGTTCCAGAGATGTGCCGCTGATGCCCTCATCCGCATAGATTCCAACAAATACCCATCCCGGCTGTGCCTGAATATAATCCGTATAATAGTTTTTCTGAAGTTCATACGAAGAAGTCTGTTCATCATTATCCGTGGAAACACGGATATATGCTGCCACACGCCGAATCACAGAACTTGTTTCCAAATCCTCTATGATTTTGGCGGGAATGACTTCCAATTCCGATATATCTACGCCCTTATAGCGGTCTCTGATTTTTTGCTTACGGTCTACTGCTTCTACTTCACCGGTAATCATGTGCTTTTCCTCATTCTCCCGTATGGATGCTCCAATACCACTGTCGCATCTTCCGATAACTTCGGATACCGAGTTCTTTCTTCGTATTTTCTGCGGTTCTGCGGCTGATTCCTTCATCTTTCATCCGCATATAGATTTCTCTTGCTCTCATATCGCCATCAGAAAGCAACTTTTTTATCAGATATGCTGCCTTTTCTGTTTTTGACTCAAATTCCGGCACTTTCGGTTGTTCCGATGAAACGAATGTGCTCTTGCACTCCAACCATTGAAAACCCATCTCCGCTGTTATAGAAAACCGAATTTCTCCATCAGACGGAGCCAAACTGTTTTTTATCTGCCGAACAATACGAATATCTGTATCTTTCTGGTCACGCTCCACCTGCAAAACACTTCGCGCAGCAGCAACCACATCTATGCTGCCAAGGCTTCGGTACAAACCTTTCGTTCCCTCTTTCTTATTGAGATGACCAATCAGCACAATGGCACAATCATATACTGAAGCCCACATTCCGAGACGCTGCATCAGTTTTCTGGCTCTCCCTGCAATCTGGAGGTCAGAATCACTTCCTAAATACGCCTGAATCGGGTCTATAACTACAAGCCGTGGGCGAAATTCAATGATTGCCTGACGGATACGCTCATCATCCAGTGTTAGACCACTGTATGTTTCTTCATTGATAAAAGCTACTTTTCTACAATCTGCGCCACATCTTTCCAGTCTGGGTTTAATGGTATCTGATACTCCATCTTCCGAACACTGGTAGATAACCCTCTGCGGCGTCCCAACAGGCTTTCCATCCGGTGTTTTCCCACCCTTAGAAAGTTCCGCAATCAGATTCATCATCATGGTTGACTTTCCATCGCCGGGATCGCCTTGTAGCAATGTTATCTTTCCCACTGCAATGAATGGATACCACAACCAGTGAACAGAAGTTGCCTGCACATCACTATATAATGTAAGAATTCTTTTTTCTACCTTGTCCGCCATCGTCTTTCCTTCCTATTTGCAGTCTTTTCCTACCTCTATTATAAAGCATTCGTTGCGTTTTGACTGCTACCCATCAGGTAGCATGAGTTGCCTTTTGCTACCCAGTAGGTAGCAAAACAGCCTAAGACCACAGAGCAGCTAGCAGTGTGTCCCTTTGCGGTCTTAGAACCTTTGATATAGAGTTGCTCTGCCTACCATCATGCGAGATAATTGTACTGCCTTATGCGGGGAATCATAAGGAGAAAAGCACATGGCTACTGATTATAAAGCTTTGGGCAAGCGCATTTCAAATGCCCGAAAACAAGCTGGTATCACGCAAGAGGCCCTTGGAGAGCAGCTTAACATGACACGAAAACATATTAGCGTAATCGAATCCGCTATCAAACGCCCAAGTCTTGATGCACTGGTTGATATTGCCAATGCTCTTGACGTATCGACTGATGATTTGCTGGTAGATAGTTTGATGCACTCGACTTCAACCTCAAATTCCGAAATTCACCGTCTTCTCTTGGACTGCAATGAAATCGAACAGGAAATTCTCACTCGGATGGTAAGAGAGATGAAAGCCATACTGTACGGTTTGGGAATCTGATTTTGTAGCCCGCTGATCATATAACAAAAAAAAAGCCCGCATAAGACACAGCTGCACTTCGGATTACACCGGGGTGCTGTCTGTGGCTTATGCGGTCAAAGTCATTCCTACGGAATGAAATGCCCGCCTGATCGAGAAGATTTACGAATCCTCTCAACCAGACGGGCATTCTTTTTGCTCACCTTGCTGTTTCTATGCAGTTATGCGCCATACTTTTCCAATGCTCTCCGAATCACATCCTCACAGTTAAACTCAACTTTCATCGTCTGATCGTCATACAGATAAACCATGCTGACAAAAGCATCTACACATTCCTTGGTCAGACCGCCTATGTATGTTTTTTGACTTGCCTGCTTTGTCAGGTTGCGGATTTCTTCATCCAGTTCATCGGCACACTCCTGTTCTTCCTTTTCTGTCCGTATGTTATCCTGTAATGCAGCCAGCTTTTCCGAAAGAGCCTTTTTCTTTTCCATGTACGCATCCCGCAGCAGTACACCGTCCGCATACGATTCATATAGTTTGATCTGCTCCACCCGAATGGCTTCTGCTTGCTTTTCCAAGTCCTCAATATCCATGCAGCGCACCGTGATAGACTGCTTTTCTTGCATTCCCTGATTTACCACATCCAGCGCATAGAACACAGTTTTTATCGCACGAGCCACTTTTGCATTCACCGAATATTCTCTGTAATAGCCGCCGTAGCATTTAGAGAACTTTCCGGCTGACCGTTTATAGCCGCAATAGAAAACCATTTCCCCATATTGCCTTTCGTGGCGAAGCTGCCGATTACAGTTTCCGCAGCAGATTTTTCCTTTTAACGCAAAATCATCATCCACCTTATATTGAATTGGAGTTACGTTACGGATTGCTTTCTGTGCCTGGTAGTATTCATCTTTTGTCACGATGGCCTCATGAGCGTTTTCTGCGATGATCCACTTATCCTCCGGGAGCGTCCGAACAGAGGTAGTATTCACATCAATTTTCTTTCTTCTCCCCATAACCAACGCACCAGTGTATTCATACCGTCTAAGGATTCTCCACACGATTGCCGCGTTCCATAACATTTCACTGTCCGGGGCAATAATAGGATTGCTGCCCATCAGCAGATTCTTTCGTTTCGCATACAATCCCGGCGTAGGAAGATTTAATTCGTTCATGCCGTAGGCGATCTGCGTTGTATTGCGGCCGGACAATGCTAATTCAAATACTTTTTTCACGCAGGGTGCTGCCTCCGGGTCAATCTCCCACCGCTGCCCACCTTTCTTGTTCCACACATATCCAAAAGGGACATTCGTGCAGGTGGCTTTCCCGTTCTTCCAGTTCGTTTCCAGAGCAGCCCGAATCTTTTTCGCAATATCCCGGCTATACATATTATTCACCAGATTGCTGACCGCCACTTCGATTCCCGGTGTTCCGTTGTTCAGTTTCATGCTGTCAAAGGAATTATTCACAGCAATAAACCGAACTCCCATCAACGGAAAAATCTGTTCAATGTAATCGCCAACACCGATATAGTCACGACCAAGGCGGGATAAATCCTTTACCATGATGACTTTTATATCGCCCTGCTTCAAATCCACGATCATTTTCTGAAAAGCCGGACGATTAAAATTTGTTCCAGTATAGCCATCATCTACATATTCTACAATCTCGCCAAACAAATCTTCCTGCTTCCCAATGTAATCGTGGAGCAGCATCCGTTGGTTCTCAATGCTGTTACTTTCATCCTTGCTGCCTTTTTTCAAATCTCCGTCTGCCAATGATAAGCGGAGATAGATTGCAATTTTATCATTCATTCTGAACCTCCGACATGATTGCAAGCACTTCCTGATAGGGGTCGCTACACTTAAATTCGACCTCCACAGAATTGTCCATTCCTACATAGATTCTCTTGATAAGTTCATGCACCAGTTCTTCATCAAATTCATTTTGATTCAGAATCCCGCGCATCCGCTCCATCTGCGCATCGCAGATTTTGATTCTTTTTTCCAGTTCCAATGCACGTTGACGCTGCTTTTGCAGTTCATGTTCCAACCGCTGCTTTTCTGCTATGTAGTGTTCCTTTAGCTGACTGTATTCATCTTCGTCCAGAATTTCAGCTTTATAGTCCTCATATAAGCGCAACCGCCGTTCTTCAGCTTCCTGAATCCGAAACAGGATAGAGTTTTCTTTCATTTTGATGGAACGAGCCGAATCCAGATTGCTGCTGCGCATCATGTCTTTTACCAGCTTTTCTTCTTCACACATGGTAGACACCAGATGATGAATCTGATCCATCGCCACCATCATCAGCATTTTCTCCGGCACCGCATGATAGGCGCAGGGAGTCGTGTTCTTCTTTCTTTTGCAAATGAACACTCCATAGTGCGTTTCTTTCACCGTACCATGCACTCTCCGTTCAAACGTCATGTTGCGTCTGCAACAGCCACAGTAAACCATTCCTGAGAGATGGTTATAACACTTTTCTCTGGTTGCCTTGGAACGAGCCATCGCCATTTCCCGTTTTTCCTTATTCTGTTCCCGCCGTGCCTGCACTTTTTCAAAATCCGATTTCAGAATGATTGCTTCATGCGCGTTTTCAACAATATGCCATTCCTTCTTTTCCACTGGATGGAGGCCAATCCCTTTGTATGATGCAGTTTGCGTTTTTCCAGATACCAGTTCTCCAATATAGGCACTGCTGTTTAAAATACGAAGAACCGTACTGGGGTGCCATTTATTATAGGTAGGGTCATCTCCCTCATGTAATTTGCGATTCAGCCGTTCGTTCGGCCTTGCTACTTCTAAAAATTCCAACCTGCGGGCAATTTCGTTTGTACTCACTCCTGCAAGATACCATTGATAGATCAGTTTGACCCACTTCGCATCCTCAGTCGCTTCAAGCTTATTTCCCTGTTGGTTCAACTGATAGCCATACGGTGTACACCACGATGTAGGGATTCCCTTCTCGCGGCGCATCTGGTAACTAAGGCTGATTTTCTTTGAAATGTCCTTCGCGTACAAGCTGTTTACCATGTTCTTGATGGGAACCGCAAGACTATCCACATCCGACTGCCGGATGTTGTCAAAATCATCGTTGATGGCGATAAAACGAACATGGAGCATCGGGAAAATAGTTTCCAGATAGCTTCCCGTTTCGATATAGTCACGACCAAATCGAGATAAGTCCTTCACTACGATGCACTGAATTTTGCCTGTCCGTATATCCTGCATCATACGCTCAAATTCTGGTCGGTCAAAACGTGTTCCCGTAAAACCATTGTCTGCATAGGTATCGGTCAGCGTCAGTTCCGGGTTTTCCCTGATATAATTATGAATTTGCAAAATCTGTGTGTGCAGGGAATCTTCTGTTTCATGCCCGCCGTTCTCAACCGACAGCCGCGCATACGCTGCCGTGCGCAGAAGTTCTTTTTCGTTTTGCTGTACGGCCTCCTGCACAGCAGCCTGCGGCATCATATTCTTTCTACTCTTTCTTGCCATTACAATCTTCCTCTCCGTTGTTCAGCCATTCTTCCGGGAAGAATCTCTTCCACTCACTTTCTTGTAGGATCACTTCTACCTGTTCAAAATCTACGATCCATACATGGTCAAGCCATTCTTTAAGATGTGTGCGCTCCAATTTTTCAGGAATTGAAATCGCTCGGAACTTCATCAACCAGGGATTTCCATGGCTAAATGCTTTTTCTATGTCATTAACAGCCAGCATTACTTTTTTAAAAGCCGCTTCCTGCTTCTGGATCGCCACCTGATACTGATGTTCATACTCCTCTACCTGTTCTAGTAAAATTGATCCCTGCTCGTATTGCCGATAAACTGCTGTTCGTTCATCGTCCTTGGCCATCAAGTGCGCAACGATCTCATTTGCTCTTTTTCTGTACTGCAACAGTCCAGCATCCATGCACTGCTTGACTTTCTCAGGATTCAAGTCCAGCACCCTATCAATATGCGCAGCTTGCATTTTTTCTTTTTCCAAAGCTGAAAGAATCTCTCGAAAGATTTTCTCGCTTTCGATGAAAGGGGCTTTTCCAGAGAAGCATCTATACCCCTTGTCAAACGAATAGATTTGCTGGCTTTCATCTTCTGATGTTCTGCACAGCAGACCTTTTCCACTTTCCTTGTCATAGATTTTTTTGAAGAGCAGATTTGGTTTTTTTCGAGCCTTTTTTCTCGAAGGCAACCTCGTAGATTCCAACTTTTTCTGAGCTTTCTGAAATTCCGTCTTTGAAACAATCGCCGGAACCTCCAATTCTCGCTTTGCCTTTGCCAGTGTCAGCGTACACTTTCCGATATAGAGTGGATTTTTCAAAATCGAGCGAATTGTTGAATCCTGCCACTTATTTTTTGTTCTTGATCTTTTTTTCTTTGCCATCTGGACTTGCGGTGTTTGAACGCCCTGTACATCCAATGCTCTTGCGATTTCCGGGATTTTCATATCTTCCAGATACATCTGAAAAATCAGCTTTACAACCTGTGCGCTTTCAGGATTAAGAACAAGGCTTCTGCGATCTTCCGACAGCGCATAACCATATTTAGCCTGTCGATGGGTCAATGTACCTTCTTCAAAGTGATTCTGGCGATTGGTAATAAATTCCGAACGAATCTTATCAATGGTCTTTCCATTGAAATACTCTGCAACCTCTTCGGCAGTTTTGTCTATGCTGCAAAAGTCATCTTCCACAACTGCAAATTGGATACCAAGCGGATAGAACGTCCTCTGCAGTGCTTCAATGGCAAACGGAAGGGTTCTTCCACAGCGGAAGATAGAATCCACAACAACTGCATCAAATTTCCGAGCCATCCCATCCTGTACCAATTTGTCAAAGCCCTCCGTGGCTTCTGCTGTTCTCCTGCGGTCACTGTATTTTTCGGATACGCTGCACCCGCACTTTTTTAGATACCGTGCAATGCGCTCATTCTGTTCCGCAATCGTATTGGATGGATTTTCTTCTCCGATCCTGCTGGAAATCGACCTTGTATAACTGACCCATTTCATTCCTCTGCCACCTCATTTCCATGATGTGCTTGATATTCCATAAATTTTTCTGTGATACTGTGCAGTTCATCCTCGAAGCAGAAATGAATTTCAATCTCTGTTTTGCTATGAACATCTATGTGGTCGATCAGTTCCACCACGACCCTGCGTTCGAGCGTTTTGATATGTTCGTACTGCTTAAATTCTTCCAACCAAGTAGGAAGCAGTGTGTCGTGCTTTAATGCCTCCTGCTTCTTTTCGCGGATTTCCTGAATCTTATCCTGTGCCTCTTTTATCTTCTGCGCAAAGCGAGTATTCATTTCTCCGTACTCTTCCCGACTGACAACATCATCGCATAAGTCCTGATACAGACGGATTTTTAAATTACTGTACCGTTCTAATTCAGCTTCCAGTGCAGTGATCTGGCTGTCCAGAATCTTTATGCCAATCTGTTCGCCGCTTGCCAACTCTGCATTGGAGAGTACCTTTTCCGCTTCTACAAGAAGTGTCACTTGATGCCGGATCGCAGCCAGAACACTTTCCGTCAACTTCTCACTGTTTATCATGTGCGGTGTGCAGCCGCCGCCATTCTTATAGGTAGAGCAGTGATAGTATTGATACTTCTTCCCGTTTTTCGTCACCGTGCGGCGAATCATATTCTGCCCGCAGTCTGCACAGCGCAGAAAACCTGATAATGGATAAACTGTTGTCTGCGATGGTGCGGTACGAGTGTCCAGTTCCAACAACTGTTGTACTTGCTGGAACTCGCCTTTGCTGATAATGGCATCATGCGCATCTTCCACCCGAATCCAGTTTTCACTTCCAACATCATGGCTCTTTTTTACTTTGTAATTGATTTTCCTGCGTTTACCCTGAATCAATGTTCCCGTATAGGATTCATTTTTCAAAATACGATTGACGGAAACCACTGTCCACTTCTGATTCAGCCCAGCCTGAAAACCGCAGGTATAGTTGAATCCATTGGCTCTCTTATACTCGTTTGGCGGCAGGACACCCAGTTCGTTCAAGTGACTGGCAATGCGCTGTGAACTCATTCCGTTCAATTTCTGCTTGAATATTTCCTGCACAATGCCCGCAGCGTATTCATCTATAATCAGATGATTCTTGTCTTTCGGGTCTTTCTGATACCCGTATCCTGCAAAGCTGCCAATGAACTGACCTTCTTTCCGTTTCACATCCAAGTGACTTCTGACACGCATCGAAATGTCACGGCAATAGGTATCGTTGATAAGATTGTTGAACGGAATCAGGATACGTCCCTTATCATCGTTTTCTTCCGCACTGTCATAATGATCGTTGATGGCGATGAACCGGACTCCCATAAATGGAAAGATTCTTTCCAGATAACGTCCTGTTTCAATGTAGTTTCTGCCGAATCGTGATAAGTCCTTGACGATAATACAGTTGATTTTCCGATTCTCAATGTCCTGTATCATCCGTTTGAAATCCGGGCGTTCAAAATTCGTACCACTGTATCCATCGTCTACATACTCATCGACCTTATGCAGTTCCGGGTGCTTTCCCAGATAATCATTCAGTAAAGCTCTTTGATTTTTGATGCTGTTGCTTTCCTGCTGATCGCCGTCCGAACGTGACAATCGAAGATACACAGCACAGCGATATTGTCCATTTTCCTGAAAAAACATAAAAAGCCGATAACCTCCTTAATCTATTTGTCGTTCTGACAATAAACCAAGAAAATTATCGGCTTTAGTTAGCATATTCTGTTTTGACCCAAAGCCATTATCTCATATTTCGCGGTCCATGTCAACGCTTTAATGTGCTAAAGTGTAAATTTTCTTCTGCTTTCTTCTTTTTTATCTCCGATGCGTCCGTGCGCATTTTTTCAGTGTGTCCTCTAATCGGTTCTCTCCCGCAAAGCTGATCTTCACTACCATGCCCTTGTCGAGATAGCAATAAGGGTTCTTGATCTGCGAAATGAAATCGACCATCCGCTCCCGCTGCGACAAGTCTTTTCTAATTTCCACTTCGTTGATGTCTACCAGTTCCTTGCGGTTCACATTACGGAGATTGGTCTGTGCCATCTGGCGCAGGCTTTCCATGGTGTGATAGGTTCGTGCAGTTGTTTCGGTCATTCACTCATTCCTTTCTGTTTTTGGGGTGGTCTGTCAGCCTCTTTCACTTATAGAATTGGAGAAAGGCCATTTCGCAAGGTATTTCAAAAAATTTTTTGTCTTTTTTCAAAAACACCTTGCGAAACACGCTCTGCCCGATTCTAAAGATAGAAGAACCCGAAAAATGCGTAAGACTACGGCTTCCACCGTAAGTAGCGCAAGATTCGCCTGCGTAGACCAAAAACTCCCTTTAGGGATTTTTGTTCTCCGGCAATCTTGATGGGGATTCCGTTCCCCATTCCCACGGCACGCGCAAAATCACAGATTTTGGCTATCTGGCTTCCACTAAAGTGGTCGCAGCCGACCGCCTACGGCTTGTCGGGATAAATCTTTTCTCAAAAAATCAGGAGGATAGCACTATGGCAAGACCAAAAAACAAGCAGCCCATTCAGAGAACCCACGATATTCATATCCGCTGCAGCGAGATGGAATATGAAATCGTATCCGGCTACGCGGAAAGTGCAGGACTACCCACCAGCACATATATCCGAAAGTGTTTTCTCAAGGAAGCACCAGCAAGCACTCATTACATCGTTGCGGACACATCAGAAATCCATCAGCTAGTTACAATCGCTGCTGGCATCGGAAACAATCTGAATCAGATTACCCGCTATTTGCACAGCGGTGGAAAAATCACCGTCAGTATCGTAGACGAAATCAAAAAGTGCATCACAGAAATTCGGGAACTTCGTCGAGAAATTGTTCACTTGGGAGGAATCTATGGCAATCCTAAAACACTTCGCAGTAAAAAACGCTGACTATGGTGCTGTTATTGATTACTTGAAATACCAGCATGATGAGTTTCACCTCGTTCCCATCCTTGATGAAAACGGCAATTCCATGCTCCGGGATGAGTTTTATTTTGATGGATTGAACTGCAATCCTGAAGCATTCGATCTTGAGTGTGAATTGCTCAACCAGCAATACCATAAAAATCAAAGATACGATGAAATCAAATGCCACCATTACATTATCAGCCACGATCCCATGGATGTTGCCGATCATGGTTTGACCGGGGAGCAAGCACAAGCTATTGGCATGGAATACGCAGAAGCAAATTTTCCGGGGCATCAGGCACTTGTCTGCACTCATACAGACGGCAGCAACAACTCCGGTAATATCCATACCCATATCATTATCAACAGTCTACGAAAAGAAGATATAGCCCCTCAGCCTTATACTGAACGTGCCATCGACCGCAAAGCAGGATATAAGCACCATCTAACAAAAGAGTATCTCCGTCATTTACAAGGTTCTCTTATGGACATCTGCCAACGCGAGGGATTGTATCAGGTCGATCTGCTCTCTCCTGCCGCAGAAAAAATCACACAGCAGGAATATCATGCCCAGCGCAGAGGACAGCTAAATCTTGATATGGCCAACATGGAGATAATGGCAGAAGGCATCGCGCCCATGAAAACAAAATTTGAAACCAACAAAGAAAAAATCCGCAATGCCATCAACGACATTGCGGAACGTGCGAAATCTTTTGAAGAATTTCAGCGTCTACTCAAAGCAGAATACGGAATACAAGTCAAAGACCATCGGGGGCGATTCAGCTATCTTACATCGGATCGGCAGAAGTACATATCTGCCCGGAAACTGGGAAGCCACTATGACCGAGAATACCTTTTGCAGCTCTTTGAAGAAAATGCACTCGCCGCTGAACAGAATCAGGCACAATGGGCACAGGACGATCCTATCACCATTCTGTTCATCAAATCCGACCTGCGTCTTGTGGTTGATTTACAGAATTGCATTAAGGCACAGCAAAGCCGAGCTTATGCCCAGAAAGTAAAAATCAGCAATTTGCAGCAAATGGCTAAAACGGTTGCCTACATTCAGGAGCATGGGTATGATACTCAGAAAAAATTGCAAGACACCACAGATACGATTCAGTCCAAAATGGCAAAAGCCCGCAGCGATGCCAAGCTCACTGAAGCCAAACTGAAAAAAGTGAACGAACAGATTCATTATCTGGGACAGTATCTTTCTACAAAATCGGTCTACGCTGATTTTTTGAAATCCACCAATAAAAAGGATTTCCGGCAGAACCATGCGGATGAGATTGCCAAATATGAAGAAGCGTTGCAATTTCTAAAGCAAAATTCACCAGACGGGAAACTTCCGACCATGAAAGATTTGCGTTCTGAAAAAGAACTTCTGGTACAGCAGAAAAGCGCACAATATGAAACCCACCAGTATTTCAGAGACTACCATCGTGAGTTACAAACGGTCTGCGAAAATGTAAATCACATCCTTGATGCCTCACAAACCAAACAGCAAGAGCAGAAAAAATCACATCAGTCGGAACACTCCATATAAAGAAATTTCCGCCTTGGTTTTCCAGACCAAGGCGGAATTCTTATTTACCGTACCCTCGCTTTGCCATTAGCTCACGAACCTTTTCAATATCTGTCAGTGGTTGTTTTATTGGCGAGGCCGCTTGCCATGCGGGATCATGACTAGATGCCTCAAGTGCATCTATAAATTTCTCTACTTTTTCTGGATCGTTAATCACAATATTTGTAAAGATACTTGATGTAGGCATTTTATCTCCCTATTCGTTTACTCTTTGAACCAATCACTTTCTGCAATCTGCTTCAGCGCACCAATCACGGTATCATACGATACTTTCTCTTCCAAGAGCTGCGTAGTCAGTGCATCATAATCTGGTTTGTATGCTTTTTCTTCTATGATTTTCTCAATCAGCTTTGGTATATCCACCTCTGCCGCCGCCGATGGACAAATGCTGGAATGCGAACGGACTTCTCGAACTTCATGTACTAATTCTTTGAAGTCCTCATTCTGAGGCACAAGTGGAAGAAGCTTATAAATGTCATATAAGTGTCTGGAATGCTTCGTCACTTTTCCTTCCAGATAATAGTCACACACAGCAAAAACCTTGTCTGCAAGGGTGCGGTCAATGCCCTGCACCTTCATTTCAAACGGAGTCAGCATAAAATCCGAAATTGCATCAGGAGCTTCTTTCTCCATCATCTCTCCGATATAACTGTGTACGGGGAGCAAAACCGTTGGGAACGATACTGCCGTATAAGATGTTTCCAGCAGCACTGCTGATTTCAGCGCAGCACTCTCCATTGGAATCACCGAATCATAAGCAATCACATAGCGGTTATAGTCACGACGGCTGCGGGTATCTTCCAGATTTTCAATTACCATACCCAGTTCATCTGCCGAATCCACGATTGCCTGTTTTACCTTTTTCTTCTGTCCCTGCGAAAGCGTTGTGTCGATAGTTATATCAATATCTTCCGAAAATCGCTTAATGACCTTGTGGCACTTGCTGAGCGATGTGCCGCCCTTGAAAACGATATACGGAATCTTCTCCGACAAAATTTTTAGGAGCATCGTCACATAGTAGTCTTTCTCGATGGCCTGAACCATAATTCCGGTCTGGTCATACGCGAGATAAATTGCATCCTTAAATTGTTCCCTATCATTGTGCAAGTAAGCCATTGTAAATCACCCTCGTTTCCACCAGATTTTTATATAGCTTATCAGGATAATAAGCAAAGTACGGTTCCATCTCCGAAATGCTCAAGTTTGCATCATCCATATAACGATACAGTCGATCCTGCAATGGCTTTCCCGTTACTTCCGAATATACATCTACATCTTTCAGCATATCCAAAAATTGAAGTGCTTTATAATTTTTCTCTGTTACAGGCACTTTCGGCTTTCGCACGATCACGCGGGATTTCGCCAGAGAGGTTTCTCGATAATCATTTGTTGCCTTGTTCGACACAACCTCATACATCATAGGGACCTGCGTAGTAAGCCCCATCTGGTTAAAGAACATCAGGCCGCTCACATAGCCACAGCGTTCATCTTTATCCCGCAGATACTTACATTCCAGAACTTTTTCCGGTGCAAGCTGTGAGCCGGACTTAAAGATTGTCTTTTTGGGTAAAAAGTAAATTCCATTATCAAAGCGTTTTACTTTACCTGTATCTGTCAACTTCTTGATTTGCTGCCGGACATTCGTGCGGGTCATTCCATCAACTTGAAGGTCTGCAAGGAAAATCGGCTCATTTTCTTTATAGTTATCTAATAGGTATTCATATAAAGTTTCCATACTTTCCTCCTGTCACAACATCGTGTATCGAGTTTTCTGTTCTGTTATCATTATACCCACTTTTCTCTGAAATATCAAGCCCGCTATTGTAGGCAATCGAAAAAAGGCAGCTTCCTTTTTAGGGAAGCCACCTTTCTCTCATTACGGATTATCAGTTCTTGCGTGTTCGTTCCTGCTGCTGAACCTGCGCATTGTCCTTTCGCGCTCTTTCCGCCTGTTTGATATGCAGGCGATCCAGAACAGACACCCTACCGCCGATCACTCTGGGCTTCTTAGGCACATTGTTCACGCAGCCGTCTATCATGTTGTAGTTCTGCTCTGTGCCAGACTCCCTTGCTCTTTCTGCCGTACCATTTTCCAAAAACTTTTCATGGTGAAGCAGCTCCCGGACTTTTCGGACAGTCGCATTGTCAAATCCACTGGCAGTCGATGTTATGAATTTTCCATCCGACTGTACTACAATGCTAGGCAGCAAGTCCGGTTTCTGGTCATTCACCATCAGAACAAAGCGTTGCTCGTCTATGGTTTTCTCATCCGTTACCGTCCACGTTCCTTTCTGCCCCTCAACCTGATAGCCTTCCTCGTTCAGAAGCAGGTACTCGCCATTTGGCAACTTCGTGAAAAAACCATTGAACTTGATAAGTTCCTTTGGATTCACATAATAGGACTGCGTTTTGCCGCCAATGGATGTTACGATCACATCACTGACACCGAATTTTCGGACTCTGAATCTATCAGGATTCAGCTTTTCCATGCGTTCCCGAATCTGCACCGGTGTAACGCCTTGAATCAGAGATGCTTTATAGCCCAGAACATAGTTCTCGCTTGTCACCATAAAGCTGTTTTCAATCTGGTACTCATACGGGCGGCAGCGATAGTCCCGACTCTTTTCCAAATCATTGATCTGGTAAATCATAAAAAGATTAGCACTCATCACGCTTTCTCCTCTTCCGGGGCATCCGGTCTGTACAAATCCAGTTCCAGATTCATGAACTGCTCATCCGGCAGATTCTCCATTTTAGAGATTACCTGCTCCACCAGCAGCCTGACTGCCATATCATCTACAACATAAGGAAGAACCGCTTCCAGTTCCTTTTTCGTATTTTCAGCCGTATCCTGCTCAAACATTGCCATAACCATCATCTCATCTGCATTAAACTTCATCTTGCTCACAGTTCCATTTCTCCTTTCTTCTTTGCCTTCTTCGGTTTTACCTGTTCCTGATTGGGCTGCTGCTCCTGCGCCTTTTTGCGGTTCTTCAACGCTTCACGAACAGACTGACGGATGTTGGGGCGTTCCTCTAACTCCTTGCTTGCCTGCCGCTTTTCCAGAAGCGTTTTCATATCCGAAATTGCTTTCTGCACCAGCGGGCTTTCCCGGTAATGCTGGATATGGTTGACGACCTCTGCCTGCACTTCTCCGCCTACCATCAGGTCAAACATTCCCGAATAGATGCTTCCATCTTCAAGAGAAAAGCCAATGCTCTTGATTCCGTTCATCCGCTCCGCCGGAATCTTATCGTAGACTTCCAATGCCTGTTCCAATGTCAGATTGTCATGGAACTCACCCATCACCGGGAACTCCGCACACTCTGCCACATAAAAGCTGATGCTTGCTTCCGGCGCAGGCTTCTCTGCCGCCAGCTTTTCTTTCATTGCTTCTGCCCGCTGTGTTTCTGCGCGGTATGACTGTTCCTGAAGATACTCGGCACTAATCACACCACACTCAGAAACGCTGTGTCCGTGTTCTGCCAGAACTTCTTCCATCACTTCCTGCACGGGTCTGTATCCATCCACTTCGATGATACCGCCGTCCATTACTGTGAAGTCCTTATTATATAAGGTATAGTCGCAGCCATCCTCGCTGGTCTGGATGTGAAAATAGCCATCGTTGATCTCATAGGCTACCGCCACATCCTGCACTTTCAACGCTTCTGCCACCAGTGCGACCACATGGTTCTGGATGTACGGATTATCCCAGCCCGGAACTTTCTTGTAATCCTCCACGATCGTATCAATACCGTTCTTGCACTGCACAATATCCAGACTGCCCGGAAGTGGATCAGGCGTTTTCTCTACGCCAAGGGCTTTCAGATGAAAATTCGGAACCTGCTGATAGCAGAACATTGCATCATCGAGATTCCCGAACTTCTCAATTTTCATCGGATTGGTCTGCAAATCCGTCACAACATAGAACTGCTGCACAAACGGCTTTTCCGGCTCCCGCTGCTGTTCAACCGCAAGTTCTTTGCGGTACATATTCACAAACCCGTTCAGCACAGCCGGATGACTGCGCACGATCCAGCCGGTGCGGATATTGCTGCCCCGTTCTCCCTTGCAGGTGGTGTCTGCCCATTCCTTATTACTGTGCGAATACCGTCCGTCGTGGTTGTTATAATTCAGTGTGTACGCCAGAATATAGCCCATGCGCTCCATGCCGAACTGTTCAACAACGGATTTTGTGGCATCATCTGCAAGGTGCATTCCGTCAAAATTGTCTGCAATCGCTTCTTCAATGGCGTTTCTGCACTCTTCATTGAGCTGTCTGGAAATGCGGTACAAATCCACCTCACCATTCTCTGCCGCATAGCTGAAAGATTCGTAATAGACCGGAACATCTGAATTATCCATGCGACTTTCCTCCGCCACAGGCACAGCCTGTGCTTCCTTTTGGAATGCCGGATTCTTTTCTGCAAAATACTCCTTTACGGCATCCTGAAAGTCCTCATCAAAGCCGTTCCACAAATCTTCCGCCACCAGTTTTCCCTGCTCATTGACCGCAACGCAGGCAGCTTCATCCCCGTATTCCTCATGCTCCAGCAGGAAGAACTTCTCGCCGTTGACCTCCGTTTCGTCAATCGCATACCATGTGCCAATATGACCCTCGACCGTAATGTTATAGGAATCGCCGTGAAGCAGTCCATTGTTTTTCTCTTCCTGCTCTTTCATAAACTCCCGGACGGTCAGCAATCCACCCGTAAAGTTCAGACCTTCCTCGCCCAGTTCCAGCCGACCATCTGCACCAAGGTCAAGTTCTTCTGCCATCAGGACGGATGCCGCATGGTTTACAATTACCGTTTTCTCCACCAGAATCGGCTGTCCCGGATCATAGTCCGACCCACGCAGGTCATAGCGGTACAATCCCTCCGGTACATCTTCATCCCGCAGTCTGCCGTTGCTGAAAAGACCGGGCTTATCAAAGATTTCAATTTCCTGCAACTGTTCATCCAGAATCGTTTCTTTCTGCAAATCAATCTTCCTTTCCTTGAAAAAATCCGGCAGTTCTGCAAAGCCGATGCTGTCAACATAGCAGGCTTTGATCGACTTGCCATCGTTCAGCACCACAACATCACTGACGGAAAGCGAATGCCCTGTAAAATCCGCTGGACGCTGGATATTGAAGCGTTCGTAAATGGCTTCCAGCGTATCTTTTTCCGTAAGAGGCGCGGTATAGACCAGTTCATAGTCTGCACGGTTTACTTCCATCCCGTGCCGCTTTACAAAGTCCAGATTCATAAAGCGGTAGTCGTGTTCCTGGTCACGGGCAGTGATCTGGTAGATGCCAAACTGCTTTTCGCTGCCAGAAAGCAGCTTCTGCTCCTTGACCAACGCATCCAGCCGGGTTATCAGCTCTGCCGCCTTTTCTGCGGACTCTCCCTCTGATTCCTCCACTGCGTCTTGCAGCCATTCCCTGATCGGCTGAACATCCCCAGCCTGAATCTGTTCTTTCAGTGCTTCAACCGCCTGCTCCCGATCCTCCACGCTGTCCTTATAGTGGTAGAAATCGAAGTCAAAGGCGAACTCATCAAGGTCTGCTGCCAGCTTTTCAACGGGTGCTTTCTCGCTGTTTTCCATTGCTTTCTGCTTGTCCTTTTCCAAATCTTCCTTGGCAATTTGGAAATAGTCACTTCCACGTTCGATTTCTTCACGCCCTGTGACAAGAACTGGCCACGGGCTGATACGGATAAGATAAATCTGCTTGCCCTCATCAAACAGCCGCAGAGCCTGCTCCCGGCTTATCACCGTCAGTGCAGCGTCCGGGCGGGCATACTCATCTTCCAGATACTCTTCGTTCTTTTCCAGCAAAATTGCACTCCATGCGTCCGCCTTGATTCCGAAAATGCCATCATGCTGTTCAATCTCTTCCTGACTGGCGAAATCTCCTGCCGTGCCATCCTGAAACAGCGGGTAAATCCGTTCGCCCAGCCGATGCCACTCCCGTGCGCCTTCCTTTGTCAGCGGCAGAACATCATCTTTCAGATACCCATATTCGTGCATTTCCGAAAGACCGATCATGCCATCCGGCAGACTTTCGATCTTCTCCTCTGCTTCCCACATCAGGCGATTGATTTCTTCCGTGTTTTCAGCCGCAACCGCAGCCGCCAGATTGTTGGCAAGTTCTTCCGTTGCCGCCCGGTCATCCAGCTTGTAAGCAAAGTTTACAATGAGATTTCGCTGGCTGTTGTCAAAAACGGTTTTGTCCCGTTCCTTGTCCGCAATCAGCTTTTCAGCATATTCCATCGCCGTCATGCGCTCCACACTCCTTTCTGCCACCGCCGTTTCCAGTTTTTCAAGAAAATCAGCAGCGGTCAATCGAATCGTATCCATCGAATCTTTCAATTCTTTCAGTTCCTTGCCGCTTGCCCAGCTTGCTACATACGGGAACGAGTAGTCCGAAGTATCAATGCCAAGTGCCGAGCAAACCGTAAATGCAATGCTTTCCGCTTCTGTTTCTTTGGTAAGCTGGTCTTTTTCCTCGCCGCGCTGTTTCATCTGGTCGCTGTCATGCAGCATGGCATGAGCAACCTCATGGATCATCGTCTTGATGGTCTGGCTCTCACCCATATCGGCACGAACACAGATTTCTTTGTCCACGTGGCTGTAATAACCTTTTGCGTTGCCCTCGATCTCTCCAAAACGAATTGGCACAGGAGATACCTGTTCGATTGCCTCTTTCAGCAGGGTATAATCCTTGACACGGGCAGTCAGTTCATTCACTTCCAGCGTAGGCAGCGGTTCTCCGTCTGTCTGGGCATAATCGAAAACCGTTGTTACCCGGAACCGGGGAATCACCCTCTCCACCACTTCGATTTCCGGCTCCCCGCTCTCATTTAGCACCGTAAGCCCGGTGTCCTTGTCGATTTTCTCCCTCTCTTCCCGTTCCTTTACCGGGGCAGGCGCGATGATCTGGATGCCCTTTTCACCCTTTTTCACATAGCGGTTAAACTTATTTTTCCAGGCATTGTACCCAGCCACCAACGTAGCATCTGGACGCTGCATTGCGATCAGCAGCGTATTATTGAAGCTGTAATTGTGGAATTTCGACATTGTAAGCAGGTACTTCGTATACATTTCCGAAGTAAAAATGTCCTTTACGCCCTGTTCCAACCGTTCCGTGATTTCTTTGAGCTGGTCTGCCCGCTTATCTGCCATTCATGCCCTCCTTTACAAAATCTGCCCCATCAGATTCCCTTTCGGAGATCTGACGGGGCATTCTCAGTTATAGTTCCATATCGTGACTTTTCTTTTTCTGCGGTTTCGGCTCTGCCATGCGTTCTGCCTGCTTTTCGTGAAGCTGTGCAAGGATCGACGGACGTTTTACGCTGTCTGCACTCCGCTCAATCTCACGTTTCGGCGCAGGAAGTTCGCTATCCGTTACCTCCTCATCCATGCCAAGAGCCGCATCATCCCCCTTTTCGTCCATATCCAGCAGGGCATTCAATTCTGCAAGCCGTGCAGATTTTTCGTTTAATTCCGCCTCCTGCGGGAACGGACGCTGCACTTCTTCCTTTGCTTCTGCCAACTGCTGCTGTAAGGTTTCCAATCTGCGCTCCACCTGCGGCAGTGTCTTTTCGATAGATGCCAGCGCATTGAGAATACGCTGGATATTGCCAGCCGGATCACTGCCAAGTTCAATCGTATAACTGCTCTGCCGCTTGATGGTCAGCTTGAATGTCTGGGCGAACGCATCAAACCGGGAACTGATTGCAAACCCTCCCAAATCTGCGATTTGCCCCTCTGTCTTAGCGATCTTCATTGCGGCACAGGCTGCAAGAATTGCCGAGCCTGCTTCCTTGCGGTCGGTATAAACCCTGTCCTCCACCGTGATGGAGAACTTCTCCTTGTCCTGTTCCAGCAACGGCTTTGCCACTGCAAGGTCAGCTTTCAGACCTGCTATGCGCTCTTTCGCTGCCGTGATCTCTGCCGGATACCGCCGTGCAATATCCGATTCCAGGCTGTAAATCTGGCTGGTGTGGTTGGCCCGCATCAGCTTCAGTTTGCTGACCTGAATATCCAAATCCATCTTTTCCTTGATGTAGGGATTTCCCGTTGCCAATGCTTTGATTTCTGCATAGGTCAGCGCGGTATCGTCCACATCATCGCAGGCACGAACAGGAGATTTCGAGGTCATGATCTGCGAGATGAACTTCTGTTTATTTTCCAGAATTTGCCACATATACGAATCGAACGTATTCTCTGTGACGTAACGGAAAATCTTCACTTTCTGGTTGCGGTTTCCCTGACGAAGAATGCGTCCTTCCTGCTGTTCCAGATCAGAGGGCTTCCACGGGCAGTCCAGATGATGCAGGGCGATCAGTCTGTCCTGAATGTTTGTACCAGCACCAAGTTTCGGGGTCGAACCAAGCAGGATACGCACCTGACCGGAGCGCACCTTTGCAAACAGTTCTGCCTTTTTGGTTTCGGTATTTGCCTCATGGATAAAAGCAATCTCCTCACGGGGGATTCCCTTTGCCACCAGTTTTTCCCGGACATCATCGTACACATTGAATGTTCCGTCTGCTTTCGGGGTCGATAAGTCGCAGAAAATCAACTGGGTGGATTTGTCGGGCGTGGATTCTTCCCATACCTGATAGGCATTCTCCACGCAGAGGTTGACCTTACTTTCCGGCTCATCCGGCAGCAGGTCATTGATAAGCCGCTGATCCAAGGCCAGCTTTCTGCCGTCGTTCGTGATTTTGAGCATATTATCGGTTCTCGGATCGACATTTCCGTTCCGCACACGCTCTGCACGGTCGGCAAAGCTGCTCACCATTTCCTGCTGCGTTTCACTGGGTTTCAGCACCTCATTGATGTACTCTGCTTCTGGCACAGGCAGATTCAGCATATCTGCCGTCTGTACGTCTGCGGACTCCTTGAACAGTGAAATCAATTCAGGGAGATTGAAAAACCGGGCGAACCGCGTCTTTGCACGGTAGCCCGTTCCCTCTGGGGACAACTCGATTGCCGTTACGGTTTCGCCAAACGAAGCCGCCCAGCTATCGAAATGTCCAAGATGAAGTTTCTGCAAGGTGTCATACTGCAAGTAGCGCATAATGGTATACAGCTCTACCATGCTGTTCGATACAGGCGTACCTGTTGCAAAGGTCACACCCTTGCCGCCAGTGATTTCATCGAGATACTGACATTTTGCAAACATATCCGAGGACTTCTGTGCATCGGTCTGAGCAATACCAGCGATGTTCCGCATTTTTGTGTAGAGGAACATATTTTTATAGAAATGGCTCTCGTCTACAAACAGGCGGTCAACACCAAGCTGCTCAAATGTGACTACATCATCCTTGCGGCTCTGGTCGTTCAGCTTCTGGAGTTTTGCCTGCAAGGTTTTCTTCGTTTTCTCCATCTGCTTGACCGTGAAACTCTTGCCATCGTCCTCTGCCTTTGCTTCTGCAATCGCAAAGGTGATGTCCTGAATCTGCCGCTCGATCATGGATTTCTGCCGTTCCGGGGAAAGCGGAATCCGCTCAAACTGCGAATGCCCGATGATGATAGCATCGTAATCACCTGTGGCGATTCGGGAACAGAACTTTTTCCGGTTGGCTGGCTCAAAATCCTTTTTCGTTGCCACCAGCACATTGGCATTCGGATACAGCCGCAGGAAATCCGCGCCCCACTGCTCCGTCAGATGGTTCGGCACAACATAAAGATTCTTCTGCGCTAGACCCAGACGGCGGCTTTCCATGCCGGCAGCGATCATCTGGAAGGTCTTGCCAGCACCCACGCAATGCGCCAGCAGCGTATTATTGCCATACAGGATATGCGCCACTGCATTTTTCTGGTGCGGCATCAAGCTGATTTCCGGGGTCATGCCCACGAACTTGATGTGACTGCCATCGTATTCACGGGGACGAATCGCATTGAACCGCTCATTGTAGACCTTGCAAAGTTCCTCTCTGCGGTCTAAATCCTTGAAAATCCACTGCTTGAACGCATCCCGAATCGCTTCCTGTGCCTGCTGCGCCAGCATGGTTTCTTTTTTGTTCAGCACTCTCCTTTCTTTTCCATCCTCATAGATGGTATCGTAAATTTTGGTATCCCGGAGATTCAGCGCATCTTCCAGCAGTCGATAGCCGTTGACCCGCATTGTGCCATAGGTGTTCGTCACACGGGGATTACTCCGGTCAAGTGACTTTCCGCTGATGTTCCATGCGCCGCTGATTTCCGAATAGGTTGCCTTGATGGAACTTCCGATATAGTAACTCGGCGTTTTGAACACCCGCTCCATGAAGTCCGTAATGTACTCTGTCTTGATCCAGTTTGCACCAAGCCGCACTTCAATCTCCGAAGCATTCAAATCTTTCGGCTGTACTCGCTTGAGATACTCGACATTGACCTGATACTCCGGGTGGTTTGCAGCAAAGGTTTCTGCCGTTGCCAGCTTTTCCCGGACGTTGCCGGACAGATATTCGTCCGCCGTCACCCACGCCTGTGTGACAGGATTTCGGAAGATAACACCTGCCAGTTCTTCGGTCACTTCCTGCTCTGTCTTTCCGCAAAGTTCTGCCATAAACAGCACATCGACCTTTGCTTTTTCTCCAATGGAGAGTGCCAGGGCTTCACTCGGAGTATCCACAGAGGTGACGGGTTCCGGCTTGCGAATAGTGCGTTTCGTGAAAATATCTGCCAGCCGCTTGAGGTTTTTATCCTCGTCCAGAATCTCAAGAGATGCCAGCAGACAATAGCTGCTATCCTGCCGGAATGCCCGTTTGTTGGCGGTGCTGTTGATCAGACCATACTGCGCTGTGAACCGCTTATACTGGTCTTTCAGCTTTCCTTGCAGCAGTTCCACTTCGGCATCCGTACCATCGTGCAACTGGCAGTCCAGCAATTTCTGTGTGGTTTCCCGCAGGGCAATCATCCCCAGCACACGCTCTGCCGTGACCGCAGGCAGGTCAACCTTGTTCATATAGGAGTTTTCACGGTAATAGACCTGTCCGTCCACATTGGTGTAACCGAAATTCTTCACGTTTGGGTCTGCCGGAAGTGGTTCTGCGTTCTGGTCAAGTTCATCGTCCGTGATTTCCGGCTCAGTGATTTCCGCATGGATGTTCTCAACGGCTGCTTTCAACTGTTGTGCAAGGTCTGCGCCCTCGATGGGCTTGACCGTGGTTTCCTGTTTGCCGTACTGTGTACTTTCAGTCGTGATCTCACCCAGCACCATTTCAGGATGCTGCGCAAAATACTGGTTGATGGGGTATCCCTCCGGCGTTGTGCCAAGGTCTACCCACTCTGCCCGCTCCACTGCCGCCCGGTCACGCTTTTGCAGGAACAAAATGTCAGCTACAACACTTATGTTCGCATTGCGCTGGAACGCATTGTTTGGCAGGCGAATTGCACCGACCAGATCGGCACGGTTGGCAAGATACTCTCGGACAGAGGAATCCTTTTTATCCATCGTACCGCTGGAAGTGACTACCGCCACCACGCCGCCCGGACGAACAAGGTCAAGACTTTTTGCAATAAAGTAATCATGGATGAGGAAGTTGTGGCGGTCATACCGCTTATCCGGCACTTTGTAATTGCCGAACGGCACATTACCCACCACACAATCAAAGAAACTGTCCGGGAACTGCATTGTTTCAAAGCCCTGCACTGCAATTTTGTTCTTCTGATAAAGCTGCTGTGCAATGCGTCCTGATACGTTGTCCAGCTCCACACCATACATCTTGATGTTCTCCATGCTTTCAGGCACAAGACCCATGAAGTTACCGACACCGCAGGACGGTTCCAGTACATTGCCTTTGCTCAGACCCATGTTGGAAAGGGCTTCATACATTGCCTTGATAACCGTAGGCGAAGTGTAGAAAGCATTCAGCGTGGATGCCCGCGCTTCGCTGTACTTATCTGCCGGGAGCAGAGATTTCAGTTCCGCATACTCCTTTACCCAGTCCGCATTCTTCTCGTCGAACGCCTGCGGAATGCCGCCCCAGCCGACATACCGGGAGAGAACTTCCTGTTCTTCTGCGGTTGCCTGCCGCTGTTCTGCATCCAGCGTTTGCAGCAACCGGATGGCTTCGATGTTTGCTTTGAATTTTGTCTTGGCTCCTCCTGCGCCGAGATCATCGTCCGTAATACGGAAGTTCATAGGCTCCTGTTTCGGCTGTGCAGGCTGTTCCGTTTCGGCTCCACTGTCCAGCGGAAGGTTGTGCTGCCGCCGTGCATGGTTGACCTCTTCCGGGGTCATAGGCTTACTAGTAAGAGGATTCAAAACATCGTCCACTGCCGAACGATGGATGGCATCTGTCCGGGTCTGCACATCCGCGATCAGCTGCATCTGTTCCGGCGAGAAGTCGGGATTCAGCAGTTCTTCTAACTCGCCGCCCGATTCTGCCACCGAATAGATCACATCCATCTGCTCCGGGGAAAAATCCTCGTAAGCCACACCAGCATTGTGTAGAGCAGTAAAGACTGTGGTTTCTATCGCTTCTTTCATCGGCACATCGGCCTGTTCGTACAGATGCCGAATGTACTCCAGCGGTTCCGTTCGGAAGATCGGATACCGGGCTTCTTTCGCAAGGGTCATGTCCTGCAAGCTGACCGTCCCCTGCTCAAAGTTGACCGAATCCACACGGAACTCTCTATCGTCCAGTTCAATGATGGTATTGACTGGCAGATATTCCTCTCTGCGGAAATACTTTGTCTGCGCATGGGTTCCATCTTCCTGCTGGCCGGACAGATAGACGCTCTCCCCCTGCTTCCAGAGCTTCATTGCCTGAGAAGCCCACTGTTCACGTGGAAAACCAGACACCTCAACCTTGCCGAGTGCGGTTTCCTTTTCCAACAGCTTGCTGCCAAGAAGTTCTGAAACGCGCTTCGCATCCTCGCCGTAGAACTCAAAGTTGCCGTACTGCTCATAGCCGACCAGAGCATCCGGGTAACGCTCTTTCAGCGCGTTATATTCGTTTACGGCATCCAGCGGCAGGGGCTGCAAGGTCGGCTCAACGGCCTTTTCTTCCGCTGCATACGGAACCATAATGCCGCGCACCCACTGCGGTGCGTCCTTGCTATCCTGATACAGTGCAACGGCATCCCGTCTGTCCGTAATAACGTCCTGATAGGTGCGCTGGAAAATATCTTCTACCAACCAGTCTTTGAAGTTTTCCCAGTTCTGGCTTGCTTCCAGATACAGCGGAGCAGTTTTCGCATTCTGCTCTAACAGCTCGTCAATCTTGTTCCGAAGTTCCTTTTCCGCTTCGTCTGCATCCACATCGCGGTCGCGGAGATACGGATAGATTTCACTCTGCTGCACCGCATCCAGCATGGAATACAGACATTCTTTGTAAACACAGCGACTATCTTTCAATGCAGATTCCTGCCCTGCCAGAAGATAATCATTCAGCGGATTCTTTGCCAGTTCTGCATCATACTGGTTCGGTCGAAGCACCCGCGCCGCCCATGCAGGACGCTCCATATCTTTCAGATAGATCAGAGAATCCGTAACACGTTCGATTTTATAAAGGCGGTCATCTTCCAGATAGAGATAATCCCCGACATTTCTGCTGTACTTTGCCGCCTGCTTCTGGGGTTCTTCAACCACTGCGGTGGTTGAATGCTCTTTCGATTCCTGTTCCTGCGCCCAAATATCGAAAAGCGATATTTGTCCTGTCTCAGAAACAGAAATCTCAACAGCCTTTTTCTTTTCCGGGAAGATCGTGTACGTTCCCTCAACATACTGGTGCAGTTCAGCAAGCGTCTTTGATTTTTCCGCATATTCCGGGGAATCCAGCGGCACGGAAAGAAGTGCTGCATCCATCTTTTCCAGAAGCTCTACCGCCTGTTCCGGGTCAGCCAGCATGGTGGGCAGTTTCTTTCTGGCATCCTCATTCAGCAATTCCCGCTTAAATGGACGCTCTACTTCATCGGGCAAACGATGGTAGAAACCGATTACCCGATTTGCCATCTGCTCACGCTCGTAACTCGGCATCCGGCTGTAATCCGCAGGCTTCAGATACAAACTCTGGTCAATGAGCTTTGCAACTCGTTCAGCCGCCTGGTTCCAGTTCAGCTTTACCAGCGCATCCGGCTTTCCATAGATGCCCCGTGCCAGTTCAAGACCTCTGCCGTCATAGCTGGCATGGGAATTATCTGCACGGGAAAGTGCATGACTGCTGCCGCCCACACCGTATCGGTCTTTCAGAAATGCCGCGCGTTCTGCTTTCTCTGTATGGGTAAGGAAGAAACTGTACGTTGCCAGCCTGCCATCCGAATACGGCCCGCCGCCTGCAAGGAAAGCATTGATCTCATCTTCCGTGATAAAGACTTCCTGCTCATTCCACTGAAAGCCCTCTCTTGCCTGATACGGCTGGAACGGGAGGGCAAACTTCTGAAACTGTTCGGATACTTTGTCCGGGCGATAGAACGGCATCCGCATCACGCTTTTATCTTCGGCGTAGGCTTCTGCCAGTCCCAAAAGACGTTCGTTCAGGTCAGCCAGAAATTCCGGCTGCTCAATCAACTTTGCAAGTCGTTCTGTAAGTTCCGGGTATCCGCCGGAGAAGATGGACGTATCGGCAAAGACCATCTCTGCCACGCCCTCTGCCATATCGCGTTCCATATAGCTTAGGGCTTCTGCGTGTTCATGCAGAGCATTGCCACGGGCTGCATCCAGGACAGACTTTGGTGCGTACTCTCCCTGCTGCAGAAGCTGATGGATTCTGCAGCTGACATCTTCCCAGGACAGAAATGCTTTGTTTTTGGGGTCGTTCCGAACCGTATCTCCAACGGCGATCTGCATACCCAACTCATCGAACCAGACTGCATATTTTGTGCCGCCGATCTCAAAGCCCTTGCCGCCCTCGCCATACTCTTTTTTGACGAAAGCAGTATACTCTTCCGGGGTCTGTTCGGTCATAAAGTTATAGATAAGACGGAGCTGGCTTTTGCTTCGATTGCTTCCCGTCCGCAGGATTTCATCCACAACTTCTGCCGGAATCGTGATCTCATCGGCATACTGGGCCTGCATCGGGGCTTCGATTGCCCGAATCTGCTGTTCCACGGTCGGCAGACTGGGCAGAGAAAAAGCAGAGGCAATTTCTTCCTCTGCTTCGCTCAAATCCTGTTCGGTTGTGTCAGCGGTTAGTTGTACACCAATTCCTTCAGCACGATCTCTTCCGCCATCGCGGTCAGATTGTTCTGATGTGCCACCCATGCCATCTGTTCGGTTTCCTTGTTCGGAGCCGGATACTTCTCGTTCAGGCTCTCGATCAGTTCTTCCATCCGGTTCTCCGCCTGCTCGTCGATCTGCGCCAGATGCTGATTCAGCCTGCCGCTCATCAGCATACTCTGATACCAGTTCTTCTTGTTTTCCCTCAGATAAGTCCTGCGCAGCATCCCGTACTTCCCAATGCTCATCGGCTCGTCCTGTACGGTCAGGTTCGGAAACAGGTAGTCCCCCTTGCGGTGATAAGTCAGTTCCATACGGTTTTCCTCCTTCAGTGATGTTCGTTTCAGTTTCACGCTTTAATGTGCTAAAGTCTGTACTGGTATTATACAAGCTGTCGGCAGTTTTTGCAAGATGTTCTGTGACTTCTTTTCGGTAAATTTTCTGCATTTCCCGTCCGATGTCACGGAGAACCGCTTCACATTGTTCCGAAACAGCATTGCCCAGGAACGTCAAAACCGGAAGCTGGTTGAAATCCACAATACGGATAAAATCCTCATCTTCCAAAACTTCCAGCGGTTCCTGTTCGCAGCGTCGGGAAAGGGTATAGAAAATACTGTTGGTCATTAACTCCCGGAAACGGACACGGAGGTTATCTTCATCCAGTCCTTCCAGAAAAGTGTCTGCCACCTCATATTCCAGACCATCCATCGCTTCTTCCAGATTTTCAGCGGTCAACTGCTGTGCCAGTTCCATCAGCGCAGCATTCATGCTGTCCGTCTGCGTCAGAGCATAAGTATCTGCCAGATGGTCGAGGATCATCTGCTGGTGTTCCGAATTATCAATGCGCCAGAGGATCGGCGTTCTGCCGCCCTGCACCAGATGCGTGTCCGCAATGTCGAACACATAGCGCAGCTTTGCCCGTGGGCTGGCATCGTCCAAAAGCGCAATGCCTTTTGCGCCACGGTTTACCCAGCGGTTCATTTTCTTGTTCCAGACTTCCAGCTCTGCACAGGCGGTCGCATCAGGACGCTGAGCATGGATCAGCAGAGTATCTTTGAACGAATAGCGGTACAGCCGTGCCGCCACATCCAGATAGTTCATCCAGTCTTTCGGAGAATTGCTTACCCACCGTGCGTTCTGCTGGGCAAGTTCCCGAATATCGTTAAATTTCGCCAATCGTTCCCTCCTTACTTCTTAGCTGGTGTTTTCGGAAATTCAAGACTGTACTGCGCCCTGCCATTTTCTATTGCCATAACAAGGTCTGCGGCAAAGGTCTTGTCCTTTTTGGCAGAGTAGAAGTCTTTTGCATAGGTACGTCCTTTCTTCAAAAGGTCAGTTGCCATCTTCTTTGTGAGCGTCTTTTTCATGCCGGAAAGGTATTTACTTTCTTTCCAGAGGGCAAATTTACAGTCCCGGTCAGAGCAATAGAAATTCAGCTTGCCTTCACAGACGGGCTTTCCACATACCGGGCAGTTCCCGATAGATACCTTATTATAAATAGGTGATTCCTGTACGGTCGGAATTTGCCGGAGGTCTGCCAGCATTCGTTCCAGCAATCCACCGATGCCCTGCATGAAGTCGGCGGGCTTTGTTTCGCCCCGTTCCATCCGCAGCAGTTCATTTTCCCACTCAGCGGTCATGCTTGCCGATTTCAGGTAATCCGGGATATTTGCGATTGCCGTAACCCCCTCTGCACTGGGAAGAATCTGCTTGCCTTTGCGTTCCACATAGCCGGAAGATACCAGCTTTTCCAGAATCGCTGCACGGGTCGCAGGTGTTCCCAGTCCTTTCTTTTCCGTGTCTTTTTCAAACTCCTTGTTGCCTGCGCTTTCCATTGCAGAAAGCAGGGTGTCTTCAGTAAATGCTTTCGGCGGAGATGTAAAGCCCTGCTTTTTCTCCGCGCTCACCACAGGAATCACCTCGCCCTGTTCCAGTTTCTTTGGGAATGCCATATCCTTGCTTTTTTCCTGTTCTGCAAACGGAACAGGCATTGCGGTATGTCCCGCCTGCAAGACATTTTTGTATTTTGCAGTGAATTTCCTGTCCTGACAGCATACTGTTACCAGAACATCTTCATAGATGTATGGCGGCTGTACTGCCTGTTGCATCTTCCAGACGATGAGAGCAAAGACCTTTTCCTTATCCCCGGACAGGCTGTTTGACCCACGCTTGCAGCTTTCCAGTGTCGGCAGAATCGCATGGTGGTCAGTGACCTTTTTGTTATTGACCACCTGCTTTACTCCATCTGCTTTGCCGCCATAGTGTTTGAGCAAATCTGCCATAGTCTGCTGCATATCTTCCGTGATGTACTGGCTGTCCGTTCGCGGGTATGTCACCAGCTTTTCTTCATACAACTCCTGTACGATCTTCAAAGTCTGACTGGCGGTAAAGCCATAATAGCGGTTGGCTTCTCGCTGCAAGGTCGTTAAGTCGTACAGCTTCGGGGCGGACTGCTCTTTCCGCTTGTGCTCAATACTGCCGACCACGGCACATTGTCCATCACAAGCTGCCTGCACGGTATCCGCATCCTGCTCCTGTACCATCCGTTCCGATTCTGCCGCGATGCCATTTCCCGTGATTTCCACCTTGTAGTACGGCTCTTTCACAAAGTTCTGGATTTTGTTCTGCCGTTCCGTCAGCATTGCCAGTGTTGGAGTCTGCACCCGTCCAATGGTCTGCCGCCTGCCGTATTTCTTGGTAAAGGCCCGTGTGCCGTTCATGCCGATCAGCCAGTCTGCCTTTGCCCTGCACTCCGAAGCGGCAAACAGGTTGTCATATTCTGTGCCATCCTTTAAGGAATCAAAGCCCTGCTGGATAGCGGCATCTTCCATGCTGCTGATCCACAGCCGTTTGACCGGGAGTTTGCTGCCCGCCAGACCATACACACGGTGGAAGATTGCTTCTCCCTCCCGCCCTGCGTCGCAGGCGTTTACCACATAAGCGAACTCTTTGCTTCGGAGGAGCTTCCGCAGAATATTGAAATGTGCTTTCTTATCTTCCGAAACCAGCAGCTTCCATTCTTCCGGGAGAATCGGAAGATCATCGAACCGCCAGCTTTTATAGCGTTCATCATAATACTCCGGGGCTGCATACTCTGCCAGATGCCCCAGACACCAGCTCACCACACAATCCCCACCCTCCAGATACCCGTCCTCATGTTTGTATGCACCGATCACTTTCGAGATGGAACGTGCTACACTCGGCTTTTCTGCTATCACAAGATATTTCATGTATCCTCCTGCTTGTTTGAAAAAAGCAGGGACAGTCCGAATCAGACCATCCCTGCACCACTAGATTATACGGGTTTTCTATTATTCTTCGGTTTCTGCGTCCTGCTCATCCTCGTTCTTTGTCGGCAGAGCTTCATATTCCAGATTTTCTTTCGATACTTCCGGCTCACTCTGCTTCGGCTTATAGATGTAGAAATAGAAGAATGCGCCTGCACCGCCCACACCCAGAACAAATACGATTGCCAGAATCTTGGTCAGCTTTCCATCGTCCTGTTCCGGCTCTTCGATCTCGACATCCGGTTCCGGCTCAGGTTTGGTTTCCGGCAACACGACTGCCGGCTCCTCTTCTTCCTTGCCGTTGCGTTCCTCATCGGTCAGAAACTCCTGCAAATCGTACTCGTCGATCATGGAGAGCATATACACATTCTCGCTGTTCCTTGCCCGGTCGATCACCAGAAAAAAGGTGTTGCCGCCCTTGGTCTTGACCGTGAAGAACTCTTTACTGGAATCGTCCGTGATGTTATCTTCCACCTCGCCGTTGCCCGCAATGGTAAACGGAATCTTCTCTTCCTCGGTGGGTTCCTCTTCCTCAATGACCTGCACAGGCTCTTCCTTGACTTCCGGCTCCACATAGGCAAATGCCGGAGTGGAAAAGCCGACTGCCATCAGCAGGGTCAGCACTACACTGGGAATCACAACACCCAGCTTTTTAAGCATCTTTCGCAATCACATCCTCCATTTCTGCTTCTTCCGAAGTCTTGTTCTCGTGGTTTACGGTTGTCTGGAACGTCACATTCCCCGCCTGGATATTTTCCAGCAGTGCCAGCAGGTCACGCCCACCCAGCTTTGTGCTGCGGATAGCCCGAACGATCTCATTGTCCTCTTCTTTTTTCTGTGCCGCCCGGACATTTCTCAGATACTCTTCCAGTTCCGCGATCTTGCTTTCGGTTTTCTCTGCATCATTCAAAAACTTCTTCAGCTTTTTGCTCATCTAGCTTCTCTCCTTTCCTTTACTTGATTCTGCCAAAACCAAGGAAGTGGTTCTGCCAGTAGGTCGAATTGATGCTGGTATAAGAAATCGGATCACCGCAGTGGATCATCATTCCGTTGCCGACATAGATGCCAACGTGCGACGCGCCGACAGTATTATAGGTTTTTTCAAAGAAGATCAAATCACCCGGCTGTGCATTTGCAGGAGAAACGTAGCTGCACTTGCCACGCAGTCCGTTTGCCGTCGTGCGTCCGACATTCCAGCCATTGCCACAGTTATTGATGACCCAGCAGACAAAGCCGGAGCAGTCAAAACTGGTGCTTGGAGAACTGCCGCCCCACACATACGGCATACCCAGATACTTTTCGGCTTCTGCAATCACCCTTGCAAACTTTTCATCCGACAGGGCTTCTTCTGGAATATCATATCGGAAACCACCGCCGGAACTGCCGCCTGTTCCACCCGAACCGCCAGAGCCAATGCTTCCTGTTGTGCCGCCGCTGTATGTAGGTGAGCCTGCGCCAAACAGTTCCGGGCGATTGCCATAGGTCAGATTGTAGGCATCATACCGCCCAGTCTGCTTCCGATCCATGTTCTTTCTGGCAATGGTGTCAAAGCCCTTGTTCTTCAGCAGGACGTTGAGGATTTTGTACTCATACTCCACTTCTTCCTGATAGGTATAGGTTTCCATGCTGACGTTTCCAAAAGCGTCAATCGTTGGCCGAATCCCTACTCTGGTTTCCATGCGTGTGCGAATCTCTATCGTTTCCCAGACTTTCAGGAGATACTGCTGCTCAAACAGCGACTTGATGACGTTTTTCACCTGTCCTCTGGTGAACTGCTCATATACGGCAGTCAGATGAGAGATCAGCTGATAGGGGTCATGCCCAATTTCATCCAACTGGTAACGGTATTCGTCATAGCCGGGATGTGTGGACTCCATCTGCCGTATCTGCTCATCCAGCTTCTTTTCCAGTTCCAGATAATCTTCTTCTGCACCTTTCATGTCGGCGTCCTTACTGGGATACGTCGTTCCGATAAAGGTGCTGCCCGTTCCCTGAATCGCTGCTGAACAGCTTGAGAATGCGCCCATAATCAGCATGAGCACCAGTGCTGCAATGCCAAGTCCCGCCCAGAGGGTCTTGTTCTGCACAACGATCTCCTGCACCGCCGCCTTTGCTTTTTCTGCAAGCGTGTTTGCTGCCGTTGCCGCCTGCTTGCTGGCAGCATTTCCGGCTTTCTGGCCCCGCTTGGCTGCTGCATAGGCATCCTTATACTGCTTTTTCTGGTAAAACTTTGAGCCGACTGTCTTTGTTGCTTCACCTCCTGCGGCAGTCGGTAGTGGCTGGGGCTGTTTCTTTTTCAGCGACGGTTCTGCTGCATTTTCTGCCGTGCCGCCCTCACTTTCGGAGAATTTCAGGCGGCTGGCCTTCTGATCCTCCCCACCTCTTTTCTCTGCTCTTGCAGATTTTTCTCTGGTCTTTTTCCGACCTTTGGAGAAGCGGTACAGTTCTTCCAGCGTTTCTTCGCTCTTGTGCGCCGACTCCACGCCGGAGTTTTCCTTTTCGACCTGATGTACCTTGTTGTGGGCAAAACCAGTGGCGGTATCCACTCCTTTCTTCGCCACTTTCTTAATGCCCAGCCCCGCGCCCCGGACGATGCCGCCCTGCTGCTCATCATCAAACGATAAGTGGCCCTTTTTCTTCGGCGCAGGCTCTGCATCTTCGTCCACTGGCGAAGCATCTTTTTCTTTCGCTTTGCCATCCTCCTGATGGGCTTTATAATATTCTGTACTCTGCTTGGCGGTGCTGCGCCGGGGCTTTTCCTCCTCTCCATCCTCGGCATCCATGCACACCTCTTCTTCCACAACAGGGGTTTCTTCTGCACTTTCCGCAGCGTCTTTTTCCGAATCTTCCTGCTTCGGTGGTTCTTCTTCAACTGCGGACTTGGTTTCCCCGGTGCGGAGATTCTCTTCCACCAGACCGTCTTTGGTCATTTTCTGGACGATTTTATCTCTGCCCCGGAATCGCTTGTCTGCCATCGGATTCACCTCCCGTCCGGCAGGAAACTCATGCAATCAGGACTGCATGAGTTTCCCATTTATCGAGAATCCGCTCCAGCTCCCTGGCAAAAGCGATCAGCCGGGAATTGACCTCCGTGCGGTCGATGTAGCCCCGCTCTTCCATGTGGAATCCGTGGGTCAGTTCATCTGCCAGTGCGCCGACTGCGTAAAAGTCCTCCAGCACCGTATGCACCACCGATTCCTCATCGTGGAAGTTCAGCATTTTCACTTCCTGATAAGGCGGGCTGGAATCGCCATCGTATTTTGCCGCCTCAGCACGGTCATGCAGCTTCAGGATCATCTGGCTCAGTTTTTTCTCTTTCATCATGCGTCTTTCTTCTCCCTGTATTTTGCAATTTCATTCGGTTTCGTGGTCATAAGACCATAGAGTTTCAACGAAGTATCAAACTTGTCCTTGAACGGGATAATGGTGTTGCCGTAGAACAGCAGTCCCTCGCCCTCGTTGCTGTTCGTCACATAGGAAAGCTGGAACGGCGAAATGTTGAGCTGCTTTGCAAGAATCTGCCTATCGCCGGATGCCTGATTCAGCATATAGATGAAATCGCTATTTTCAAAGATGTTCTCGATCTCCCGGCTTGCCAGCAGGTCTTTAATGTTCTGCGTAATACCCGTGGGGATGCCGCCCCATTTTCGGAAACGCTTCCAGATTTCAACACTGTATGCGGCAGTCTGCTCTTCCTTTAGGAGCAAGTGGAACTCATCAATGTAGTATCGTGTATTTTTCTTTGCATTGCGGTTGATGGTAACACGATTCCACACCTGATCCTGCACGATGAGCATACCCAGCTTTTTGAGCTGCTTGCCCAACTCTTTAATGTCAAAGCAGATAAGGCGGTTATCCAATTCCACATTCGTCTGGTGGTTGAACACCCGCAGCGAACCATTGACGTAGATTTCCAGTGCCGTGGCAATGCGCTGTGCCTGCCGTTCTTTCTGCTCCCGCAGGCAGTCATACAGATCACCGAGAATCGGCATATTCTCCGGCTTCGGATCATTCAGATATTTCTGATAGACCAGCGGCAGGCATCGGTCAATGACGGATCTTTCTTCCGGCTCCATGCCATCCCGTGCGCCCATGATAAGTTCGCACAGGGAAAGGATGAAATCCGATTTCATACCTAGCGGGTTATCATCGTCCGCATAGTTCAGGTTAATGTCCATCGGATTGATGTAATCCCGGCTGGTGGATGAGATATGAATGACCTGCCCGCCCAGGGCTTCGACCAGCGGATAATACTCGCCTTCCGGGTCTGCGATGATAATATCGTCCGTTGTCGTGAAGAACACGTTTGTCATTTCACGCTTTGCGCTAAACGACTTACCACTGCCCGGTGTTCCAAGAATCAGACCATTCGGGTTTTTGAGCTGTTTTCGGTCTGCCATAATCATGTTGTTGGACACTGCATTCAGACCGTAGTAGAGGGAATCACCCTCCATGAAAAGTTCCTGTGTGGTGAACGGCACGAAGATGGCGGTGGAAGTTGTAGTCAATGCCCGCTTGATGGGAACCAGATTATTGGCCAGCGGCAGACTGCTCATAAGCCCCTGCTCCTGCATATAGTCCAGTCGATTCAATGTGCAGTTGAACTTCTGAGCGATACCAGCCGTCTGAAACACTGCACTATCCAGTTCCTGTTTGGTTTTCGCAGCATTGAGGAACAGCACCGTAATAAGGAACATACGCTCATTGCGGCTCTGCAAATCATCCAGAATCTTCTTGGCTTCACCACCATAAGTTGCAAGGTCACTCGGAATAATTTCCATATCATAGCCGGAACGCACCGCCTTTTTCTGTTCCTCAATCTTCATGCGGTCAAGGTCTGTGATCTTGCCCTTGATGAGTTTGATTGCCTTGAGCTGGTCTACCGACTGCACATGGATGCTGACCACCAGATTCTTGTCCATGTCCAGAAACTCTGCCAGAACCTTATCCGTCAGTTCCGGGGCAAGGATGTTCAGATAGGATACTGCGCCGATAGTATCTCCCATCTGGAAGTCCTTGCCGCTCTTGAACAGAAAACTGGTCGGAGCAATGAAGTCCTTGGTAGTCATGCCGCTTTGCAGGATGCGGTCATAGCTGAACTCAAACTTCCGTTCTTCCTCCTGATGGAACATCTCGTACATGATCTGTAATCGTTCCACACCATTCAGAGGATATGCTTTTACGCCCAGCACCTTGAAATTGTTGAGAATATCGGTTTCGATACGCTCCAGCCGGGGCTTTGCTTCTTTCACGCTTTTGGCTTCAATGCTGAACGTGATGTACTTCGTCCGAACCAGACCGTTGTTGCCCTTGGCAAGCTGCTGTTTCAACATCTGCGCATATTCCATGCGTACATCATCGAACTGGTCATGCTGCGGCTCAATCTGAATGACCTTGTTGTATTCGCTCATATCACTTTTGTGGTTAATGAACGAAAGCTGAAAGCGGATGCTGGAATCAAAGTAGTTGAGGAAGTCACACCAGCTTTCAAAAATGGTGTTCTTATCTTCGTTTTGCGCGAGCTGATAGTTGATGTCACAGAAGCGGACGGTTTTGGAATACAGATGTTCCTCCACCCGGCAGATGCCGTCCCGTCCCATTTCCAGATACGGAATCGACCGCTGCACGGTCAAGTGATGCTCTTTCTTCTTTTTTGCTTCTGCCTTTGCAGACGGCTTGAAGAATTTCTGGAAGATGCCGCCGAACAGCGGCTTCTTATCCTTTTCTTTTCCCAATAATGCCTCCCTTCTTCACTTTTGGTGTTACAGGTTTCTCCGGCTCATATTCGTACAGATTTTCGATCTCGTAGCGGCGAACCGCCGGACGTTTGAAACGGACACTGATGAAGTTCGTCAGGATGGTTTCAAGGTGCATCCCGTTTTTCTCGAACAGCGCAAAGAAAAATTCCGGGAGCATCAGCAGCACCATGCCCGCCGCCGCGTTGCTTGTGCCAAGTGTTCCCCGTGTGAGAAAGTAGAACGGAACACCGATGGATGCCGCAAAGCCCATACAGATGAGCTGCCGCTTTGTCAGGTTGAGAAAGACCTTGTTTTTGACTTTGGACAGGTCTTTCGGGATCGTTACATAAGCCATTCTTCACCATGACAGCCAGACACGCCGCCGGGATACGGCTTTTGTCTGCTGTCTTTCCTTTCCTCGGATTTTCCCGGTTTTAGTGACTGCCGAAGATCTGTTTGGACAGACTTCCCGTTTTCATCAGGCTGAAGCACAGAATCACGGTATACGCTGCAACGCCGATCAGCGCGGAGTGCATATTGCTGGAAATCCGCACCGAAGAAATCAGTGCTGCGTAAATCGCCACACAGACCATCATCAGAAATGCCTGAAATGCAAGGGCGAACAGTCCTCTGAAATAGTTGGTTCCTACATGACCCCATTCACGGTTGCTCATCGTTGCGAACGGGATCGGGGCAAGCGATGTATAGAGATAAATCTCTATCATGCGCCCATAGACAATGACAGTTATCACCACCGACATAATTTTCATGCAGAAGCTGACAAGGAAGGTTTCAAGAGCCAGCACTACCAGTTCACCGATCTCCATGGTTGCCATCGCCGCCTGCATCTGCATGGACAGCGAACTAACATCAATGGCAGTCTCGCCGTTGATGATACCGGAAGCCGAATTAACTACCGATTGTCCAACGTCAAAGACTGCCATTGTAATTGTGAACGTATTGCTGACCAGATAGATTGCGACCCATGCCTTGACAAAATACTTGAAGAACATCCATGTATCTACATCATGCAGGTTGTTTCGCTCGGTCAGCATCGAGATCAGCTCATAGCAGAGTACCAGAGTGATGATGATTCCGGCAATCGGAACTACCACCGACTCTGATAAGTTCTGAATCATACTGAAAACGCTGCTGTTCCAGTTTTGTGGAGTGCGTCCAACCTGAGCCGCGATCTCACTTGTCTTTTCATTGACATCCGTGAACATCGTACTCATGTTGGACTCCACCATTCCTGTCAGAAGTTCCCGCATCCATTTTTCGATGGCTGCAAAGATATTATCGAACAATGGCGGGAGTACCTCCTATCGCGGGTGCTTAGCCGAACAGACCAGAGAGCAGAGGGATCAGCTGCGTACCGATGAGAATGACGCCGCCACCGCTCATGAGCTGCTTCATGCCCTGGGACTTTGCACCCGGATTGTCGTTGCCATATCCTTCCATCAGATTGACAACACCCCAAACGCCAAGACCTGCGCCAATAGCCACAACGAGAGTCTGCAGAACGGTAATAGACTGATTAAAGAATTCCATATATTATTTTCGCCAGACCGCAGATTTGATGAATATTTGCGATTCCAAAAGGGAAGCGGGCTGGCACATCTTCGGTGCTGCCCGCTTCCTGCGATTCTGGCTTCTCCTTTCATTTTCAATAAAGTCAGCCTTTTGGAATCACATGATAGATGGTGGTTATTTCGTGTCGGTCATACGGATCACCTGTTCAGGGTCTGCCCGAACGGGTGGGAGGGTGTATCGCTTGCTGTTGATAAAAGCCTCCTTCCTTATCCTTGTGCCTGTTCGGTCACATCCACTTCATAAAGGTCAAATTCTTCCGTGGTGAGCAGCCGCAGTTCGTGTTTCAGGTAGCGTTCTACGTCGAACTCGTTTTTCTTGTCGAAATCCGAAAGTTCCTTGTACCGCTTATGTTTGGTAATATCAAACTTATCGCTCAGGAATGGTCTGACACCTCTTAACTGTAAGATGCACTTGCTGCCGTCCATGACTGCAAGCTCATCCCGGCTCATCAGTTCTTTTCCGGTCTTTTGGTAGTTCGTGCCAAAAGAGGGGCTGTTGCCGCGGGTATCCGATGTGTTGTAAAGGTCGATGGTTTCCTTGCCCAGGGTTTCAGAAATCTCCTTGAGGGTGGAGCTTTCCTTGCCGCCAAGGAACAGCATCGTGTCACAGTTGCCGATGATGGTTTCTGCGGCATCCTTGTAAATGGTCTTTAACTGGCTCTGCGATTGGAGAATAATCGAAGCAGAAATCTCACGGCTGCGTATGGTGGCGATGAGCTTATCAAACTTAGGGATTTGTCCGATGTTTGCAAACTCGTCCAGAAGCAGCCGCACATGGTACGGAAGTCTGCCACCGTGTTCATCGTCCGCCTTATCACAAAGCAAATTGAATAGCTGTGTGTACAGGATCGACACCACAAAATTGAAGGTATCATCTGTATCGGAGATAATAACGAACATTGCCGTGCGCTGATCTCCCAGCATATCCAGCTCCATCTCGTCGTATGCCATCAGGTCACGCAGTTCCTTAATGTCAAATGGAGCCAGTCTCGCACCGCAGGAAATCAGAATGGACTTCGCCGTTTTACCTGCCGCCAGCTTGTACTTTTTGTACTGCCGCACGGCAAAGTGTTCTGGTTTAGCCTTTTCCAAATCCTCAAATAGTTCATCGACCGGATTCTTGAACTCTTCATCATCCTCGCGGGCTTCGCTGGCATTGATAAATTCCAGCAGCGTGGAGAAGTTCTGTTCTTCCGCCGGGGCTTCATAGTAGATATAGCCGATGAGTGCGCAGTAGAGCAGGCGTTCTGCCTTGACCCAGAAATCTTCGCTGGACTTCTCGCCGTCTCCTTTCGTGTTGGCGATGATGGTATTGACCAGTTTCAGAATATCTTTCTCACTGCGGATATAGTGGAACGGGTTATAGTGCATAGACTTCTTGAAATTGATCGTGTTCAGGACTTTGATTTTGTACCCGGCATCCGAGAGCATCTTTCCGCATTCAATGATGATCGTACCTTTCGGGTCAGTACAGACGTAGCTGACCTTTTCGGGCATCTGCATCAGATTGGGCTTCACGAAAAATCGTGTCTTACCGCTGCCAGAGCCGCCAATTACAATGACATTCTTATTTCTGGCATACTTCGGATGCTTTGGTCTGCCGCTCATCATCAACCGTTCCGTCTGGGTGAGCAGCACATTATTCTCGAATACCGGGTCAATAAAAGGTTCAATGTCCTTGGCATTGCCCCACCGGGCAGAGCCGTATTCCTCTCCCTGCCGATATTTCTTCGCGTTCTTGCCCTTGAAGTAGATCATGGCTTTCAGTGCTGCTGCACCGATCAGACCCACCAGCAAGTCGAACGGATGGAAACTTGGCAGATAACTTTTGTAGGCCAGACCAAAGTTCATGAAAAGAACCATCAGCCTGTCCACGATAGTATCGCCATTACAGTAGCGGTACAGCCATGCGGCTTTCTCCACCATGTAAAAGGCGATGATGTACGGAAAATTCAGCAGGATCAGCTTCTTCACATCTGCCGACTGCATCTTTCCGCTGATTGCCGCCGCTGCTTTCTTGCCCCATGCCGTTCCACCTGTCTGGTTGGAGGGGGCTTTGCGCGGACGTTTACTCTGTGCGGTCGTTTTCTGGCTCATCGCACCTGCCCTCTGTCTTTCGTCTTTTCCTTGGTGATCTCCCGGTGTTTAGCCACACGCTCCTTTGCCTGCTCCAACTTCTTGCGAATGGACTGCCGCTGTTCCTTTTTCAACGAAACTCCGGTATATTCCTTGAACGCTGCCGTCATAACATCCACATCTTTTGCCTTGAAAAAGACCAGATATTCGGTCTTACCCTCTTTTTCTGCCTTTTTCAGACTATAATCAATGCCGTACTTCCGGGCTACCCGGTCAAACGACTTGATGTTATTGTCCGTGACAACGATATTGGTAAGCTGTGCGCCGCTCTGTTGCAGGCTCTTGATGCTCTGCTTTCCTCTCTTACATCGGTTCTGCCCTCCCATCTTCTTCGACTGCTGTTTCTTCTTCTCGATTTCTGCCAGCAGCTTCATCAATGCCGTTTTCAGAATCTGCGCCGAGATTTTTCCGCCTTTGATGCACAATGCCATCGTTTTTTCGTTTACTTCATCCTGCACCTGCTCCCTCCTTTCCGGTTTGTAGGTTTATCCAAACGGCATCAGACACCGACCGTGCCTGATGCCGGAGGAGCCGTATCGCCAAAGACCGAGCGGAACTTCTTTCTGCACTGGTGCATCATGTAGCCGCACTCCCTGCGGTGTCGGCAGGAAATGCAGGGATGGTCACTGTCCGTCCCCGGACGCTGGCGCATCATACGCTCAAACGGGCTATTCGTAAAGTTCATAGGCTCAACCCTCCTGTTCTGCCATCGGAAGAATCCCACGCTGTTTCAGTTCGTGGTACAGGAACTTCCTGCCTTTATGCGTCCATGCCGTATGCAGCTTTTCCACTGCACTGCCATCACTCCGATGGAGCCGGAAAACAAGGTTTGCCGTATAGCCCTTGTCCTGATGCTTTGCATACAGCACCCACTGGTTATTGGCCCGGTACTGGATACCGTGCAGATAGAGCAGACGATTGAACACCTTTGCACCACAGCCGTACTCTTTTGCGATCTGTGTCGTTGTCACCAGCGAATCGGGCGGCTGTGATTCGTAAAAACGCTTCGGCGGCGCGTGGCTCTTACACTTATGCTGATGCAGCAGTTCAATGATTGCCTGCATCCAGTGATCCGTTTCCCTGCAATTCGGTTCCGTGCAGGGATGGAAGCAGCCATTCTTGTGAAAGTGATGGAGCTTGTACAACTGCTTTGCCATCTCCAGCGTGATCCGGTAGTCTTTCACATACCGCTGCACTGTGCGCCCGCCCTCATCCTGCGGGCGGACACGGGGAACGAACTCATAATCCCGGCCCTCCACAAATCCATACTGGCACATCCGGGGGAACCACTTGCGGAAGTCACTCTGAATCTGCATCTGGTCGTACAGATCTCTCGCCCAGATCACCGAGGGAGCCATATCGAAATCCATAAAAAACACGCTCATTGCATCGTCCTCCTTAATTGCTTCTGCCGCCCCATCCGAAATCATGTCTGACCTGTGCAGCGTAATAGCTGTCAATCGTGGTCGGAGCATTATACAGTGTGGCGAGCAGATATTGTTTGATGTTTCGTACCTGTGTGGTATTGCTTTTCAGGCATTCCATCACATACTGGATGTGCATGGAATCCAGCTTCATCAGGCGGCTTTTGACCACCTCTTTCGGTTTTTCTTCCCCGCAAATGCGCAGGAACTTCTTTCTGCTGGTCACGGTTTCCACAAGCAGTTCCAGAATCTCCATCAGGATTTCCCGGTCATGCGGGAAGTTCTTATCTAAGATTGGGATTTCCAGCTTGTCTTGAAAATAGAGGCGATACCTTTCATCTTCCCGCATCTCTTTCGCTGTGTTTTCCCCATACGGTGCGGAATAGATAAGATCAGTTTCACTACTATCAGTATTATTTATATCAGTCTTACTTCCGTTTGATTTCCATACTCCCGGAAGTTCGCTTTTCAAACCACCAGAAGTTTGATTTTCATACTTCCAGTAGTTCGATTGTGAAAGTCCCGCATAGAGGTCTTTCACATAGAGCAGGTTCGGCTTTCCCAAGCCCTGCCTGCGCCGCTCAATAAGCTGATATTCGTGTTCCAGCTCATCCAGCAGTTTGACCGCCTTTTGTCTGGCACATCGAATCGAATCCATGATCTCATCTATCGTACAGATGATGTAGGCATTTCCATTCTCGTCCTGCCAGCCATTTTTCAGTGAAAGGTTCATCCGATCCAGCAAGACCGCATAGAGCAGCTTTGCATCGCCGGACATCTTTTCAAACAGGTCTACCTTGATGAGCGCTTTCGGCACACGGTAAAAACTATATTGGTCTGCTTCCAGACCTCTGAAATACGGGTATTTCATGTAGATTCATCACCTCCCCTCTTGCTGGATTTGCACTATTATAAATAACAGTACATTCTTACGACGGAGCATCTTCCGACACTCCGCCGCATTGTATCTGCTGTTATTTGAGCTTTGCCATTCTGCCCCAGCCCGTTCCTGCCCCATATTTCAGCGGCGTTTTCTCTGACAAGACACGCAGGATGCACATTCAATATCAGAAGTATCTCTCTGGGATGGCTTATTCAATTTTCAAGGTTCATGTGAGAGGTTTTGTATTGTCCTCTCATCCTTAGAATCGGAGAAAGGTCATTTCGCAAGGTGTTTTCAAAAAATTTTTGAACTTTTCATGAACTTTCCGATTTGGATGGAGATTTTTTGTGTCCTCTCACTCCTAGAATCGGAGAAGGGCTATTTCGCAAGGTGTTTTAAAAAAATTCAAAAAAATTTTTGAGCCGCCCAATTCAGAGTGTTTTCTGTGATTGGACGGCTCATCTTTTGATTATGTATAGGTTATCAGCTGCACAATGCCCGGAAATGCTTTTTCTGTATCTTGTAAATCGCTGCGTTATAAATTCCGGTAAGATTCTGGCGAGTCATGCCAAGGTGTTTTGCCGCCTCTGTGAAAGACAGACCATGGAACAGGTGGATGTGAACGACCTTTCTCTGCAAATCAGTCAAAGTAGAGAGCAATTCTTCCACTCTTTCCTCACTTATCATTCTTTCCAGTGTGCTGACTGCTTCATCGACTCCCTCCAGGATTTCTTCTTTATACTCCCTGTCCTCACGGGATGGCATCCACTTTCCTTGGATGATCTCATAGTTCATAAAAATCCGATTCTCACCTTCCAGAACAAGCCGGATGTGCCACTCGTATTCATCAAATTCCTCTTCCTCAATGTGATGCCCCGCACCTTCCAATGCATCATATTTATAATGTACGCAGTTACGAAGCGAGAAAACGGTCACTCTTTTATGCGCCCTGTAAATCACATAACCATTTTGGTAGACACTGATGCTTCCATGATTTTCCAGAATCTTCTCGGCTACCACCGACACGCCAGATTCCTCAAGAGCCTTCACGGTGGGAACACGCTGTTCCTTGTACAAAGGAAGTTTAACAAGCTTTTTCAGTTCCTTGAATGTCATCATAATGTCCACCTTTCTGCCTTTTGGCTGCGGGTGGTCTGAAACAAAAAATGCAGCAAAAGTTGTCCCAGACTTACCCGTTTTTTTTTGAACGGGAAGTCTAGGACTTCTCCTGCTGCATCGCAATTTCATGATTCTCTTTTAAGGTGTGATATTTAGTCTCTCATATATAGAATTGCTGGAAGGGCATTTCGCAAGGTATTTTTGAAAAAAAATCAAAAAAGCCGGAACAGGATGAGTTACTCACAGGCGCACTACTGCGCTGCATTCGCTCATTCTGTTCCGGCCTATATCACATATTGCTACGGTATCGCTCTAACAAACAGATATTATATTGTAGACCCAAAAGAACGTCTGATGGAGCTGGTCGGCTAACCAGGTGCCGCCTAAGATTCCACCTCTGCGCTTTCAGTGTCCGATGAAGCTCCCTGCTTCAGGCTTCTTTTCGTTGGTTCTCTGCTGTGAAAAATTCGATACTCTTCACGGGAAGGCCGTGAATACACTCCACCAGAGATTCAGCAGAAATATAATCTTCACAGCCACCACGCTTGATCTGAAGCATATTCTTTCCATCAACGACACTGCGATTCCCGATCCGCAGCCCCTTTGGGGTGCGGATTTCATGTTCTCCGTTGCTCATCTTCTCACGGCCTCCTTTGTGTTGGTTTAGGTTTCTTTTTTCTTCTATTCAATTTCACCTTTTGAACTTCCGCTCTTTTTTCACCTTTTTCGGCTTGCATATTTACGATTTTTACGGTATAATAATCCAAAAGATGATAGAATATAGCATATATTATAAGCAAGTCGTGCCGCCGTGTCAAGAGGAAAATGTGAAAATTCGTTGCATCTTTCAGATTGAATATTTACAAATCCCGTTGCACATTGTTACAGCACGATAACTACGCCATAGAAAGGTTGCAAACATGAAATTTGGAGAGAAAGTTCGCGATCTACGAAAGAAGCATTCTTTAACACAGGACGAATTAGCACAATGTCTGGGTATCAACAAAAGAACGATCATCGGATGGGAGCGTGATGGCCGCTACCCTCGCAGTATTGAAATGCTTGAAAAGATGGCCGATATATTCCATGTACCTCTGACTTATTTACAACCGGATCAGTCTTTATTTATCGAACGTGCCGCCGAAGCCTACGGAAAAAAGGGCAAAATAGAAGCCCAGCATCTCGCATTTGAGCTTACTGAGCTATTTGCCAGCGGAGAGTTGACCCCGCAGGATATGGACGGCATCATGTATGAAATGCACAAAGCCTATTTTAAGTACCGAGAACAAAAACGAGAAAAGGAACGAATAATGAACCTGTGAACCACTGTTCTATTCACTATGCTATCCCCGGAAGGAGATCACATTATGGATTCTGCATTTATTCACCAAGCCGCCAACGAACTTGTCCAAAATGCCGGAACTCGCAACATCAAACAGATTGCGCGCAGTTGCAGCCTGGACATCAGTGAAACATCTCGCATTAAAGATATGTTGGGTTTACTTTCGCTCTATTTTGATAAGCCACTGATTCTTATCAATCGCCAGCTGGACAAACAGACAAAGCAGATGGTGTGCGGCTATGCGCTGGGACATTATCTGGAGCATCAGTTGCTCATGGACTTGCATACCCTGGACAAGTTTCTGACCATTAAGGACAAGCACATCCTTCTTTACGAGCATAACGCTTTCACATCCCACCTGATGCTGGACAGTGATGAAGTCTATCAAATGACGAAGCGCGGGCTGGATGCTGCTCAGATTGCCGCTGCTAAGGGAATCCACCTCAATCTGATGCTGGTGAAGCTGCTGGAACTGCATCATCTGGGGTACGATCTGCGTCACTACCACGCCCAGCATCATGCGTTTATCAAGCAGTTCAACCTTCCGGCACATTTTCAGTTTGATGTGGCCGCCGGATGAACTTATGTTCTTATAACCCTAAAACCCGTAATGGACGGTGCGTTATGCCTGTCCATTACGGGTTTTTCGTGTTATTTCAGTTTTTCGAGAATTTCATCAGCACTCATGCCTTCGGCAAGCAATTTCTTTAGAACAGATTCTGCCTCTGCTTTCTTTGCTTCCTCTGCAGCCTCTTTTTCTGCTTTCTCTGCATCGAGCTGGGCACTGGATATCTTGTCCGGATCCTCGCCGGTTGGAATTGCAAAGGTACGAAGCATCATATATTTATAGGCATATGTCATAGCCTTTCCTACGCCTTTATCCTGCGTATCAGCTCCTGATCCGGAAGAGACCACGTCAATATGCTCGTCCGGATTCTCTGTGTTTACGATCCGGTATGTAACATCCACAATGGAAAGAGTTCCCTCACGTCTATGGGCCTGCGCTACCGGAAAGATCACAAGTCCCTGCTCGATCAGCTTCTCTCTTACTGTAGAAGTAACCTTTTCTTCGGATATGGCCTTATACTTTGTGTTCTTAAATTCTACCTTGTCGTCTTTGGAAAGGTATGAGACACCTTTCATAACTTCCAGCATCTTCTGATAAATGTTCATCCTTGTACCTCCTCAAAAAAACAATACAGGTTGTCTGATCCATCGCCTACAGCCGGAGTTGTTCTTCCTCCAGGAAGCCATCCGCCGGCGGCGTGGTACTCAATCCGGTTCAAAGCCATCTCTGGGTTTTCGTAATCAAGGATTGGATCATCTCTTTTCTGAAGCTCCTGTAGGAGCTCATTGATACATTCCGCTATCTCCGAACTGTGCAGATGCTTCAGTGCTCTCAACTGCCTTCTTCTAAAGCTTGCTCCACCCAGCTTAACAAGATAACGTTTGCATTCATCCGCCTCGTCTACCAGGAACTTTCCGTTTGATACAGTAAACAACTTTCCCTCTGCAAGAACACTAAGCGTTTTGCTTTCACTGTCATAGTTATATGACACACTGGCATCTGTTTTAGTACTGATTTCAAGCACCAGATCAAGAATTTCTTTCATTTCGTTTTCAAACATTGATTTTCCTCCTGCATTTTTGTATAATGAGGACGTAATATTCGGGAAATACTACGTCCATTGGGCCCTAGGAGTTGCAGCTCCCAGGGCTCTTTTTCTTTACTTTTTCTGATATCCACTCCCCACCACAGCCACGAACGCCACCTGCCAGAACAGTCCGGCCATCAGGAACATCTCTCCCGGGTTTCTCCACTGCCAGATTGGCAGGTTTGCCATGCCGATGGCTATGAAAGCGGATATGATCGCATCTCGTTTCATTTGTCCGTACCTCTTTTCTCTCTATCCCACTTCTTTTCTTATGTAATAATCGTTAATTATGCGGGATACATTATCAATGATTCTCTGATTATCTTCTGGTGTGTTATCTTTGCAGTAATCGTCATGGATCCGGATTACTCCTCCGGATCCGTTTTTGATTTCTTTGATAACTGCCATCTAGTTCACCTCCTGCTTTATCGTATGAAGATTGTGTTTATTGTGTTTATAGAATTTTTACTACTTTGTCGAACGCTTTTTCTTGTATT
>OODS01000100.1_pt1 | contig 72001 bp, 72 predicted proteins | sample 1671531 | NCBI WGS metagenome assembly OODS01 (sample SAMN06348166, study PRJEB24527) | human gut metagenome | biome: human gut; feature: ankylosing spondylitis patient; material: feces | host: Homo sapiens | place: China | collected 2015-10 | reverse complement strand
AGGATGCCGAGGAAAAGCGGCGGCGCATGGAGGCGAAAATCGCCGCTGAAAACTTCGGCGCGGCGATTGGCTTCGCCGCGGGCGCGGCTCTGGCGATGAAAGAAAAATTGGACGAACACGCCGCGCAAGAGAAACAGAAAAAGCAGCAGCATGAGCAAACGATGGGAGGACTGTAATGAAACAGGATTGGGAAATTTATCGTGACACGGGCATCCTCGGCGCCTACCGGCCGGAGCAGGTCATCCTGCGCCGCTCCGAGGACGGCAGCGTGGAAACGCTGTTCCGCGACAGCACAGCCAAGTGGGAGGGGGATGACCTCACCCGTCAGCGGGCGATGCTGGTCGGTGGGAAGTGCTTTCTCGTGACCTCCGTATTCCCCGGCGGCGCATCGGCAACACCTACGGACAAGCTCCTGCAGCTCATCGACACGAAGTTAGAGCGGGAGCATCACGAGCAGTAAAGTTTCAATAGACTTGCGAGAGCCGGTGCGGTATACTTCCTGTTACCGTACCGGCCTGCCCCAAGGAAAAGGAGGTAACTATGGCAGGTCAAGAAAATCAGCAATACACCGTACTCTACGGGCGGCTCAGTCAGGAGGACGAGCGGGCCGGAGAGTCCAACAGCATTCAGCACCAAGAGTTACTATGTAGAGGGTGGTTTCTCCCACCTAATACATATGACTGCGGCTCATTTGTGGTGAATGGAACAGCAGTTGTAGGAAAGGAGTCAAAACACCTTATAACCGCTGGAAATCAACACACAAAGGAGCTGATTTCTTTGAAATCGTTATTTGAGCAAATGGGCGGCACTTACCGTCAGGAGGGCGATTACCTTATCCCAAACCTTGCCCTGCCTAAAGAACCGGACTATCAGATCGGCAAGTACGGGCGTTTGCGCCGCAGCTATCTGAAAGACCATCGCCCTGTTCTCTACGCAAACTATCTCACGAGTGAAACGCTGCACCAGCACCTTGCCGAGATCGACCAAGCCTGCAACGAGCGAATGGAAATCATCGTTTCTGCTATGGCGAAGCAAGAAGGTGTGACCGAAGCCCTGAAAGCCGCCGACCAGATGGAATGGGTACACCGCATGAACAGCATCCGCAGCCGTGCTGAGGAAATTGTTCTGACTGAACTTGTATATAACTGATGAATGCCCGTTATTGGCTGCATGGCCGATAACGGGCGTTCTCTTATTCTTTGGGCAATACAAACCTATATTTGCCCTTGCCTTGACCGGTAACAGGTTCTATTAGTCCTGCGCTTTTGAGCTTATCTATCAATGCACCTGCCGGTGAGGAGGTTACACCCGCGAGCTTCATAATATCCGCTCGTGCAAATGCAGCGTCAAAACCAAATTTATGATACAGCCTTAGCATTGTTTCCTTGGTGCTTGCTTTCGCTTTCAGCCCTAAAAGGAGTGTTTCAAACAGCTGGTTTTTCTCAGAAACAACTGCTTTCCGCTCATCAAACAACTGGTTTTCATCCGAAATACTCGTTTTATCAATGGATTGCCCATAATTCAGGTTGTACAGCGTCACTTGGAATGAGGTAACATCCGAGTAGAATTTAGGCTCCAACTCAGCACGGTAGTTATGGGCGGCATGATAGGATTCCGTGATTTTCTTAAAGCCGCTGCCTTGCCGCTCCATATAACCCAGCCGTCCGAAAATATCTGCAAGGACGGGGTTGCGGCGTGTGGAGGAAATGCTGGACAGATCCCGTTCCTGTATCCGTGTGCCGTCGGGCATACCACCGGGAGAATAAATGGTGAGACGGTCATCGTAAATATCAATGTGTACCTCGCTGCCCAGTATCAGATAATCACGATGGATCAGCGCATTGACAAGCGCCTCGAAAACGCTTCGTTCGCAGTAATCCGGCATTTCAATGCGGGAATCTGCGGTTTTCTTCCAGCGGGTTTTCATATTCCGCTTGACAAAGCTGACACCCTCATTGAGCAGGATAATCAGGCTGCCTGAATACTCTGCGCTGTCAAGCGCATCTACCATGCCGCCGCTTTTATCGAGACCGTTCCAATGAGTGCAGAACAGGCGGGAATGCCGGATGGGCGAATCGTCCGCGAGCAAAGCACCTGCGTTGGTCAGCTTGCCGTTTTCGTCCCGCATATCAAAGGAATCGAACAGCTTTTCTTCCATGCTGTTGCCCGTCCACGCCTTATACCGCTCCCGCAGCTTGGAAAAAGCATAATCCTTAAAATCATACTCGGAAATCAGCTCGTCATAGGTGCGGTGCATTCCTTTGAGAATCAGCTGATTGAGGACATAGGATGGGGCAATCACGCTTTCATTGCCCATTCGGATGTAGGCTTCCATGATACCGTCCGCTTTATAGTAATACGGAGTAGACCGCCCTGCGGATACGGACAGTACAAGAATGTCCTTACCATTTTCTCGTTCAGGAGCAAGGACAAAACTCGGATAGGGCGTAATTCGCTCTTTGATCAGGCGGCTGATCATCTCTGCATCGGTCTGAGCATCTGACAAGCCCATCACGTTTCTGTCATCATCAATCCCGAAAAACAGCGTGCCGCCGATGCCGTTTGCAAAGGCGCTGACGCTTTTCAACCAGCTTTTCGGCTTCTTTACCTCCAGCGCGACCTTGAAATCACATTCGGTCGCTTCTGCGATCCAGCGGTCAATCATCATTCTCACCGTCCTGTCCCTTATTCTTCCCCCGGCTTTTATAGACATTATACTGGTTCTTGCACCGGGGGCTGCAAAAAGCGGAATTGGAGCGGCTGCTCAGGAATACCTTCTGGCAGTGCTTGCACAGCCGCAGGGGCTTCTCTCCATCCACCAGTAGGAAGCTGAACATCATCTGGATGCCCAGCAGCAGGGAGTGAAAATCCCAATAGATGGTCGGCTTGTCCAACAGCTCAATATGATAGCTGGGTGCAATGCCGCCGAAAGCGGCCATGCCCTTACGGTACAGATTCCGGGTGTCCTCGTCGATCAGGTCATAATCGTTGTAGTACAGAATGGATGTGGTCAGGGTGAAAGCCCAGTCCTTGAACTGCTGCGCTACCCAGTCATAGGCTTCAGCATACTCCCGCTGGAAGCTCATGGTTTTCGCCATAGGCTCATCCGCAAAGGTCATGGTCAGCGCCACCATTGTTCGGTCGCCGGACACACTCCAACTGGACTCAACGCCTCGTTTCACCACATCCAGCTGGTCAAAGGGATAGAACAACGCCAGATAGTCCTCGGTTTCCATGGATTCTGCCTTGATGAAATGGTTTTTCGGCAGATACACCTTTTCATAGTCCATAAAGGACGGCGTGGTGGGCAGCGCCGTCATCAGACCCAGCAAACCGTAATGGGTCACAAACTCCAGAATAGCCTTCTGCACCTCGTCCTCCGGACTGCGGTTCATCATCAGCATTCCCACATTCAGCGCATCCAGCACGATTCCCGGCGCTTCCTTCAAGGGATTATAGATGTCGGGCTTGGCGTTCTTCCCTGGCGTGATATACCGATTGCCGTCTGCGGCGGTTTTCAGTTCATAGCGGTCATACCGCACCCAATGGGAACGGGACTGCTCAAAGAGATTCTTCATGGCGCTGTTCCTCTCGACTCGTAATCCAACTATATATTAACCATATTACTATTGTATCAACCGTCCTTGTCATCGTCAAGGGCGGCTTTCTTTTTTCTCGGCTTCGTTTTGTTCTCTCGGCGGATCACGGCATCTTTGCCCATGGTTTGCAGCAGTGCTTCATATTCCTCCACGAACTCGCGCTCTCGCAGGGTAATGCTGTAGTCCTTTTCCAGCTTTTCGCTCAGATGCTCATACATCCGCCTTTGCAGCTTTTTCTGAATGGTCATCCGCAGCTTACGGATGTTCCGGTCGGATTGCCCACGGATGGCAGCAAGCCTTGTGGTTCTGTATTGCTTGACGAACAGGTAGTACAGTACCTCCTTCTGTTCATCGCTGAGGGTGAAGAAGAGTTTGGAGAGAAAACGGTTTGCTGTCAGCTGGTGCAGCTCGTAGGGACAGGAGAAGATGATGTCAAGAAAATTTCCCTGACAAAGCTGGCGAAACCTTGGCAAATTCATCCACATCGGGGCGATCTTCGGATCAGGCACGGCCTGAAACTCCAACGGCACATCCCCGCGCAGATTTTCGTGGTCACGCTCCCGGCGTTCCCGATTTCTGTCCAGCTTGTTCCACTCGTCCACAACACTCAGAAAATCCGATTCCGTCCGGGCTGCTTCCTCCAGCCGCCGCAGAGCCTCTGCGCGAATTTCCCGCTTGAGCCGTTTTTCGCTGGTGGGCGCGGCTTCCTCGTTCTCGTCATCCAACTCGGCGGCATAGTCTCTGGGATGCTCGTCCTGCTCCAACTCGCTTTCCAGCTCCAGCATGCGTTCCTCGGCCAGCGCTTCCTCCAGCGATTCGTTCTCCGGCGCACCGTCAGAAGCGTCCACCCAATCGGCAAAGCCATCTTCGGCCAAATCAAGGGTTTCATCTTCGGGCAGATTTTCTAATTCTTCTTCCTCATCGGAAAAATCATCGTCAAGTAGATCATCCTCCCATAAATCCACGACGGCTTCACCTCCCCAAAAAATATTTTTCTTTTTCTCAAAAAACAGTTCCGATTTACACCCCGTTTTTCTCCTATTAGTGAAAGGGTAATCTAAACCCAAGTTACTAAGGTTACTTTCTTAAAACACAGAGGACAGAAAGGAGAAATGAGTATGGAAAATCAGCGCAAAGACGCAGTTGGCTTACAGCTAACGGAACCGAACTTATTATATCAAAAATCGACCAATTACGCAAGGAGGATGCCTATGGAGCAAACGCAACAGGAACAGTTCATCATTCGGCGCATCGGCGGCACCACCTATAAGGTCAGGGTCGCATTCAGTGAGACAGCAGCGGAGACCATGGAGGAAAAGATTCTGCGGATGATCCGCAATGAAGGGGTTACAAATGACGGCACTTATGATATAATGGAAGCACCATAAATGAGCCGTCAGTCTGAAAGGAGCGCCGAATGCGCATGAAACAGACTGAGGAAAAAATCACCGTTCTGTATGAGCGGCTGAGCCGTGACGATGACAATGCTGGCGACAGCAACTCCATCGTCAATCAGAAAAAATACCTCGAAAGCTATGCCCGGCAGAGAGGTTACACCAACTGCCGTCATTACACCGATGACGGATGGAGCGGCGGCAACTTTGACCGTCCCGCATGGAAGCAGCTGGTGGCGGACATTGAGGCTGGGAAGGTGGCCCATGTCATTGTCAAGGACACGAGCAGGGCCGGTCGTGATTATCTGCAAACCGGTTTTTACACGGAGGTGTTCTTCCGGCAGCACAGTCTCCACTTCGTGGCTATCGCCAACGGCGTGGACAGCGACGACCAGAACAGCAACGAGTTTGCCCCCTTCCTCAACATCATGAATGAATGGTATCTGCGCGACCTGAGCCGCAAGCAGAAAACCGCCATTCGTGTTAAAGGGGAATCCGGCAAGCCCACCACCAGCTGTGCCATTTACGGTTACAAGAAAGACCCGGAGAACAAATACCATTGGCTGATCGACGAGGAAGCCGCCGCCGTGGTGCGGCGCATTTTCCGATTAACCATCGAGGGCAAAGGCCCCTATGACATCGCCCGCATCCTGTTTGATGACAAGATCGACACGCCTGCGGTCTACTTTGGCAAGCAGAACAAGGGCGTGTGGAAAAACAAGAAGGAGTTCCCCAACCCCTATAACTGGAGCGGCTACATCGTTGGGCAGATTTTGTCCAAGCCGGAGTATATGGGGCATACGGTGAATTTCCGTTCTCACAAGCAGTCCTACAAAGATAAAAATGCCGTAATAAATCCCAATGGTCTCGGGGATTTTTTCTTTGTGAGGATATGCCTCTTTTTGCCGCTGAAGGCCGTAAAGGTTTGGGGTTACTTAGAGGTTTTTTGAGGTTACCGAGTTGCTTTCAGGTTACTAATGAGGTTACTAGGAGAGTATTTCGTAAATCGAAGATGCAGCATAAAGAAAGACGCATTCTTTCGAATGCGTCCTTCTTTATGCCAAAATAGAAAGGGAAAGGCCGTCAGCCTTTCCCTTTTTTTGCTTTAACGGCAATATTTTTCAATATAAGCGTTCTGGCACTTGATGATGATCTTGATGGCTTCCTCGCGGCCGAGGACGTCGCTGACGACGGTCTCCTTGCCCTCCAGGCCCTTGTAGACGCGGAAGAAGTGGCGGATTTCGCTTGCCACATGGTTCGGCAGCTCCGAGATGTCCTGATAGGTGTTGTAGGTCGGATCCTGGAAGGGAATGGCAATGATCTTCTCATCGAGACTGCCGCTGTCCTCCATCGAAATAACGCCGATGGGGTAGCACTCCACGAGGCTCAGCGGGCGGATGCATTCAGAGCAGAGAACCAGAACGTCCAGCGGGTCGCCGTCGTCCGCCCAGGTGCGGGGGATGAAGCCGTAGTTGGCGGGATAGTGAGTCGAGGTGTAGAGAATTCGGTCGAGACGCAGCGCGCCGGTCTCTTTATCCATCTCGTACTTGTTTTTCGAGCCCTTCTCGATCTCGATGACCGCGAAAAAGTCCTCAGGGCGCACGCGCGCCGGTGCAATATCATGCCAAAGATTCATAATAGTTCTCCCTTCGTGAGAAATGGTATTGAGAAAACGCGCAGAAGTACGCTTCTGCGCGCTTTCGCTGACGAAAATTATTTGCTCAGTGCCTCGTCGATGCTCTTCGCGCCGAGCTTGCCGGCGCCCATGGCGAGGATGACGGTGGCAGCGCCCGTGACGGCGTCGCCGCCGGCGTAGACGTTCTGATGAGAGGTAAGACCAGCCTCGTTGACGACGATGCCGCCCTTGCGGTTGACCTCAAGACCAGGGGTGGTGTTCTTGATGAGCGGGTTCGGCGTGGTGCCGAGCGACATGATGACGCAGTCGACCGGCAGATCGTGTTCGCTGCCGACCTTTTCGATCGGGCGGCGGCGGCCGGAGGCGTCAGGCTCGCCCAGCTCCATCTCCACGCAGGTCATGGAGGAGACATAGCCTTTCTCGTCGCCGTTGATCTTGACGGGGTTATTGAGCGTCTTGAAGACGATGCCCTCTTCGATGGCATGCTCGACCTCTTCGTGACGGGCGGGGAGCTCTTCCATGCCGCGGCGGTAGACGACGTACACGTCAGCGCCCAGACGCTTGGAGCAGCGCGCAGCGTCCATGGCGACGTTGCCGCCGCCGACGACGGCGACTTTCTTGCCCTGAAGCGGCATGATGGGCGTGTCGGAGCCGTCCTTATAAGCCTTCATCAGGTTGATACGGGTCAGGAACTCGTTGGCGGAGTAAACGCCGCAGAGGTTCTCACCGGGGATGTGCATGAACATCGGGAGACCCGCGCCGGAGCCGATGAACACGGCCTCGAAGCCGTACTCGCTCATCAACTCGTCGATGGACACGACGCGGCCGATGACCATGTTCGTTTCGACCTTGACACCGAGGGCCTTCAGGCCGTCGACTTCCTTCTGCACGATGGCCTTGGGAAGTCTGAACTCGGGGATGCCGTAGACCAGCACGCCGCCGGCAAGGTGGAGCGCTTCAAAAACGGTGACATCGTAGCCCTTCTTGGCAAGGTCGCCCGCGCAGGTGAGGCCGCTGGGGCCGGAACCGATGACCGCGACCTTGTGGCCGTTGGGCGCGGGCTTGGCGGGCGCTTCCTGGACATTGGCATTGTGCCAGTCGGCGACAAAGCGCTCGAGGCGGCCGATGCCGACAGGCTCGCCCTTGATGCCGCGCACGCACTTCGATTCGCACTGCGTCTCCTGCGGGCAGACGCGGCCGCAGACGGCGGGCAGGGAAGAGGTCTCGTGAATGACCTGATAGGCGCCCTCGTAGTCCTTTTCGGTGATCTTCTTGATGAATTCGGGGATCTTGACCTGCACCGGGCAGCCGGAGACGCAGGGATGGTTCTTGCAGTTTAAGCAGCGGGCTGCTTCGTCGAGCGCCTGCTCCTCAGTATAGCCGAGCGCAACCTCCAGAAAGTTCTTGTTGCGGACGTTGGGCTCCTGCGAGGGCATTTCGTTCTTCTTCAGACTCATGTTAGGCATATTACTGAACCTCCTTGCTGAACAGGTTGCAGGTCTCTTCGTATTTGTGGCGCTCCCAGTCGAAGTACATCTTGCCGCGCTTGAGACTCTCGTCCCAGTCGACCTTGTGACCGTCGAAGTCCGGGCCGTCGACGCAGGCGAACTTCGTCTCGCCGCCGACGGTGAGGCGGCAGCCGCCGCACATGCCGGTGCCGTCGACCATGATCGGGCTCATGGAAACGGTGGTGGGGATGCCGTAGGGCTCGGTGGTCTTGGACACGAATTTCATCATGATGGCAGGGCCGATGGCGAAGATCTCGTCATACTGGTTGCCCGCGTCGATGAGCTCCTTGAGCGCATCGGTGACAAGACCCTTCTCGCCGTAAGAGCCGTCGTCCGTCATCAGCTTCAAAACGCTGGACGCCGCGCGGAACTTGTCCTCAAGAATGACGAGGTCCTTATTCTTGAAGCCGACGACCGCGTGGACTTCCGCGCCGCAGTCGTGGAACTTCTTCAAAACGGGGTAAGCGATGGCGCAGCCGACGCCGCCGCCCACGACGCAGACCTTCTTCTTGCCTTCGGTCTCGGTCGGGCGGCCCAGCGGGCCGACAAAGTCCTGAATGTACTCGCCCTCGGCTTTATGTCTGAGTTTTTCGGTGGTGGCGCCGATCGTCTGCACGATGATGGTGACGGTGCCCTTCTCACGGTCGAAGTCGTGGATGGTGATGGGGATGCGTTCACCGTTTTCATCGACGCGCAGGATGATGAACTGGCCGGGCTCGGCCTTCTTTGCCACCATCGGCGCCTCGATCTCGTAGAGGGTCACGGTGGGCTTGAGCGCTTCTTTCTTCACGATGCGATACATGAATGATTCTCCTTTTTGTTGAGATTCAGCGCCGTGCCGTCCGGGGAGAACGGCAGGCGAGATTCCTGGACGCAGCGCCGGGAATATGGAATGATGCTATATTTATATCATGAAAGTTTTCTTGCGTCAATGAATATCAAAATTCTGACAATGCAGGAAAACTTGCATTTACGAAAAATACTTGCAAAAAACTAAAGCAGCGTCACGCTGCGGCCCTCGGTGCTGATGAGGTCCTCCTCGCGCATCTTGCGCATCTCGCGCATCATGGCGCTGCGGTCGGCGCTGATGTAGTCGGCAAGCATGCTGAGGGAAAACGGCAGGGGGAACGTCCGGCTGCCGTGCTCGTCGGCGAGCTGCTCGAAAAAGCACAGCAGCTTTTCGCGGATGGAGCGGCAGGCGAGCACCTCGATCCGGCGGCTCAGATGCAGAGACTTTTTCGAGAGCAGTTGGAAGAGGTTCGTTACGACCTGACTGTGGCAGGCGCAGGCGTTTTCGCAGCGCTTTGTGATCTGGTCATAGCGCATGAAGATGACGCGGCAGTCCTCGCGGCACTCGATGAGCGCGCTGCCGTCGCGAAAGCCGGTGAACGCCAGCTCCTCGCCAAAGACGCTGCCCTCGTCCATGCTTTCAAGCACGGTGCGGTTGCCGTCGGCGTGCAGGCGCAGAAGCGCCGCGCTGCCCGAGAGCAGCACGCCGATCATATCCTGCTGCTGCCCGCAGGTGAGGATGGTCTGTCCTGCGCTGAAGCGCTGCTCGTAAGCGCTGAAGCAGCGCAGCATATTTTCGCACGATGCTTCGTCCACGCCTGTAAACAGTGCGGAATCGCGGCAATCCATCGCTCTCCCTCCCGTAAGGCCTGCTGCTTTACCGGTGCAGCGCAGCCGTTGACCTATTGCATTATCATATACCAGAGAGGAAAAAAAGTAAATGACAATTTCGCGAAAAAATCGGACAAAAAAGCGTGCGATCCCTGTAAAAAAGCATCCGCCTTATTTGGCGGATGCTTTGTCCTTGGCTTTGCGCGCATAGTCGTAAAACACCTGCGCGATGGGCGACAAAATGCTGTTTTTATGCTTGACGATATAGAGCTGGCGGCGGAAGCGCGAGTCGGGGAAGGGGAAGGCGAGAAGCTTTCCGAACTGAACATAGTCCTGCGCGGCGCTCTGCGCGATGAGACCGACGCCGAGACCCTCGCTGACCATCTGCTTGACGCTCTCGGTCGAGCGGATCTCGACCGCGGTGCGCAGCTGGGCGATGTCGACGCCGAGCTCATTTAAGAGTTCCTTGCCCGCCTGATACGTGCCGCTGCCCTTTTCGCGGCTGATGAACGTCTCTTCCTTGAGCTGCTTGATGGGGAAGGGCTTGCCCGCAAAGGCCTGATACTTTTCGGTGTTCGGCGTGATGAGCACCATCGGGTCGTTGGCAAAATCCTGATAGACGCATTTGTGGCTCACCACCATCGTGCCGCAGAAGCCGATCTCTACGCTGCGCGTGGCGACGAGCTCCACGACCTTGGGACTGTCCTCCATCTGGATATTGAAGGTGATGTCCGGATAGCGGGCGCGGAAGTCCTGCAAAAGGTGCGGCAGATAATACTGGCTGGGCACCGTGGAGGCCGCGATGGAGATCGTACCCTTCATCTCCTGCGAGAAGTTGCGCAGCGCGATGGCCGCATTCTCGCGCACCTGCAGGATCTCCTTGGCGTATTTGTAGAGGAGCTTGCCCGCGTCGGAGGGGTAGGTCTCCTTCGTGGTGCGGACGATGAGCTTGATATTCAGTTTTCTCTCCAGTGCGGAGACGTGCGAGCTGATGGTCGGCTGTGTCAGGTGCAGCAGCTCCGCGGCGCGGGAAAAGCTGCAGTTTTCCACCACGTAGACGAACGCTTCGAGCTCTTTGATATCCATATCAATGTCCATGAAGTTCCCCCGTCAGACCGGCAAAAGCAAAATGTTTTGCGTTGATAGTGCGTTCAATGCTTATTTTTTAACAGTATACACAGTTTAGCGCCGTTTGTCCAGAGAGGGAAACGGCATTTTGCAGGATTTTATGCATTTTTTGCCCGTGCGATGCACCGCGCGGGCAAAAAATGACGACTTACTGCTTGTCCTGTGCCAGCGCCTCGCCCAGCGCGATGGCGAGCTGATCGGGGCAGGAGGTATTCTTGAAGCCGCAGCGGATGCCGCGCATGCGCGCGATGGCATCCTCGGCCTTCATGCCTTCGACCAGGCGCGAAATGCCCTGAAGGTTGCCGTTGCAGCCGCCGATGACCTCTACGCTCTTGATGGTGTGGTCGTCGTTCAGCTCAATGTGCATTTCCTTGGAGCAAACGCCCTTGGTGCGGTAGTTATAAGTCATTTCTATCTCTCCTTTTCTGATAGTCCGCGCCAATCATAGCACATTCGCCCTGCGTTCGCAAGGGATGCACCGAAAAAGGAAAGAAAAAGAAGATGCGGCAATTCGGGGTGGTATTCCGCGAACAAGCGTGCTATAATTATCCTGTTAGAATATTGCCATTACAGAACAAAACGCAAAAGGAGTTGTTTTTTATGTCAGTTTTGACCGCCGTTGTTCTCGGCCTTGTGCAGGGGATCGCGGAATTTTTACCGATCTCATCCTCCGGCCATCTCGCCATCGCGGAGCATTTACTAAGCATCCAGGGCGCGAGCAACGTGCCCAACTTTTTCGACGTGCTGCTCCACCTCGGCACGCTTGTGGCGGTGTTTGCCGCTTACTGGGATGATATCCGCGATATGATCGTGGAGTTTTTCACCGGCATCGGCGACCTTGCCCATCATCGCACGCCGAACCCCGTGCCGCCTGCGCGCCGCCTTATTCTGCTCATTATTGTGGGCACGCTGCCGCTTTTCGTCATGGTGCCGTTTCGCCGTTTTTTCACGGAGCTGAGTGATAATATGTACTTTATCGGCGGCGCACTGATCGTCACGGGCATCCTGCTCTTTGTGAGCGACCGCGTGCGCCATGGCCGCAAGACGGAAAAGACCGCCACGCTGCTCGACGCGCTGCTTGTCGGTATCGGTCAGGCCATCGCGCTGTGCCCGGGCATCTCCCGCTCCGGCATGACGATCACGGCGGGCTGCTTCACGGGCTTTGAGCGCAAGTTTGCCGTGCGCTTTGCATTCCTGCTCTCCATCCCCGCGGTGTTGGGGGCGAACATCCTGACGCTCAAAGACGCGATCGAAGCGGGCATCGACTTCTCCAGCGTGCCCGTGTACCTCGTCGGTGTCGTCGTCGCGGCGGTGTCGGGCTATGCGAGTATCCGCCTGCTGCGCTATGTTGCCGACAAGGGCCGTTTCGGCGCGTTTGCCTATTACTGCTGGGCCGCCGGCGTGCTGACGCTGGTGCTCACGATCCTGCACTAATTTTTGATTCTGAGGTGAATCATGGCACAACAGAAGAAAAAAACCACCACAACGAAAAAGAAAACGACGGGTTCGTCCCGCTCCTCGTCTTCCGGCAAGCGCACGGCGAAGAAGAATCAAAAGCGCCCCATCCGCCGCGAGGTCGCGGGCGCGATCCTGCTGGTGCTGGCGCTGTGCCTGGGCTTCAGCTATTTCCAGTCGGGCGCGTGGCTGCTCGATCAGCCGGCGAAGCTGTGCCGGTCGCTCTTTGGCTGGGGCTATTACCTCGTCGCGCCCGCACTGCTGCTGGGGAGCTACATTCTGCTCTTCCACCGTGGGCGGAACGTCGCGTCCTGCCTTGTCGGCACGGCGCTGCTGCCGGCCGTGTTCGGCGCGATCATGCACATCGCCCTCTGCAAGGAGGAGTATGTCAACATGGATGGCATCTTGAAGCTTCTGTGGACGAGCGGCAACGCGCTCGAGTCCGGCGGCGCGGTGTCTGCATCGCTTGCGATCATGCTGGTGCTGCTGGTGAAAAAGGTGCTGGCGATGGTCCTGCTCGTTGTGCTGTTCGTCGCGTTTTTGATGATGGCGTTCCGCTTGACGCCTGCCGCCGTGATCGAGGCCGTGCGCTCGCACGAGCGCGTGCCCTATGAGCCGGTGGAGGAAGAAGACCTTCCGCCGCAGCGCACCCATGTGCCGCGCCGCAGTGCGCCGGTCCATACGCCGGACGCCGCCATCGACATTCCGCTCGACGGCGAGGAGCGCGTCATCAAGAAAAATTCCACGGGCGGCTTCTTCCGCAAGAAGTCCGACAATATCAAGAGCCCCGACGAGCTGTTAGCGGGCGGAAATGCCGCGGAGACAAAGATCGCTGCACCCGTTTCGCCTGCCGCCGCGCCGTCCGCACCCGTTAAGCCTGTGACGGTGGAGGCCGACGACTTCGACCTGCCGCCGTTTGATACAGCGCCGAGCGCGCCCGCGCCAGTCGTCCCGGCACCCGCACCTGTGATGCACACACCGTTTGCCGCGCCCACGCCGAGCGTGCAGAGCGCACCCGTCGCCGCAGCCGCAGCAGCAACGACGGTTCCCGCCGTGCTGACCGACAAGCAGGAGGACAAGCTCCGCCGCGCCGAGGTCGATGCCGCGCGCGAGGAGGTCACGCGCGAGATCGAGGGCAGCGACGCGCAGCCCCAGCCGCCTGCATATCAGTATCCGCCCATCACGCTCTTAAAAGAGGGCAGCGTGACGAACGCCGCTGAGGCGGGCGCGGAGCTGCGCAACAACTCCCGCCGCTTGGCGCAGACGCTCACGAGCTTCGGCGTGGACGCCCAGCCGGGCGATGTGGTGCGCGGCCCGTCGGTCACGCGCTATGAGTTCACGCTCAGTCAGGGCGTGAAGCTCTCGAAGATCACAAATTTGCAGGACGATATCGCCCTTGCGCTGGGCGCGAGCGGCGTGCGCATCGCGCCCATCCCCGACAAGATCTCCGTCGTGGGTGTCGAGGTGCCGAACAAGCTCGTTTCGCCCGTCAGCATCCGCACGGTGCTCGAATCCACGGAGTTCACCACCCATCCTTCCACCACGGCCTTCGCCGTCGGCAAGGACATCAGCGGCAAGAACATCGTCGGGAATATCTCGAAGCTTCCGCACGTGCTCATCGCCGGTACGACAGGCTCCGGTAAGTCCGTGTGCACGAACTCACTGATCGTCTCGATGCTCTATAAGTCAACGCCCGAAGAGGTGCGCTTTATCATGGTCGACCCGAAGATGGTCGAGCTTGCGCCCTACAACGGCATCCCGCACCTGCTCATCCCCGTCGTCACCGACCCGAAAAAGGCTGCGGGCGCGCTGCAATGGGCCGTGTACGAGATGATGAAGCGCTACAAGATGTTCTCCGAGCACAACGTCAAGGACCTTGCCTCCTATAATAAGGTGGCGGAGACGGACGAAACGCTCAAAAAGCTGCCGAGCGTCGTTGTCGTCATCGACGAGCTGGCCGACTTGATGCTCGTCGCGGCGAAGGAGGTCGAAGAGTCGATCTGCCGCGTAGCGCAGATGGGCCGCGCCGCGGGCATGCACCTCGTCATCGCGACGCAGCGTCCGTCCGCGGACGTCATCACGGGCCTGATGAAGGCCAACATCCCGAGCCGCATCGCGTTCGCGGTCGCCTCCGCGATGGAATCGCGCATCATCCTCGACACCGCGGGCGCGGAAAAGCTCGTGGGCCGCGGCGATATGCTCTATGCCCCGCTGGGCGAAGGCAAGCCCAAGCGCGTGCAGGGCTGCTTCATCTCGAGCGAGGAGATCGAGCGCGTGGTCAACTTCGTCAAGGAAAACGGCGAGACGGACTACGATGAATCCGTCATCGACAAGATCAACGCCGCCGTCGCCGAAAAGGAGAAGGGCAGCGCCAAGGGAGGCGGCAATGCCGCGCCTGATCAGAACGCCGCCGACGATGTGGATGAGCTGCTCCCTGCCGCGATCGACGTGGTCATGGAGACGGGTCAGGCGTCCGTCTCGATGCTCCAGCGCCGCTTGAAGCTCGGCTATTCGCGCGCGGCGCGCATCGTCGACGAGATGGAGACGCGCGGCATCGTGGGCCCGTTCGAGGGCTCGAAGCCCCGCCAGCTGCTTATCACGAAAGAGCAGTGGCAGGAGCTCAAGATGAAGGGTGCCTACGGAGCAGCGCCACCGGAAGCGGAAGAGCTTCCGCCGCCGGACGAGGAAAACTGAACAAAGCGAAAGCACCGCAGATGAAATTCATCTGCGGTGCTTTTTTGCGCGTGTTTGGTTCCCCGCGCACAGGAGTCGCATAGACTGTCGGGGAAGAAGAAATGGGGGAGGAGATCGACATGGCCTATTCCGACAGGGAGCTGCTCGCACGCCTCATCGAGTGCGAAGCGGGCGGCGAGGGCGAGAATGGGATGAAAGCCGTGGCGAGCGTCGTGATGAACCGTGTGCGCTCGACGGGCGGCGAATACGCGCGCGTGGGGCAGGGCAGCATCCGCAGGATCATCTTCCAGCCGGGGCAGTTCGTCTGCGCGAGCGAGACCGAGCGCGGCAGCTACAACCCGCAGAACATCTACAACATGCGCCCGACCGATATCCATTACGAGATCGCGGACTGGGCCATCGCGGGCAACCGATTGAACGGCCTTGGAACGGCGCTGTGGTTCTTTAACCCGTTTTCGCCGTCCTGCCGCGCGAATTTTCCTTCAAATGTGGGGACGTTCGTCATGCGTATCGGTGACCACTGTTTTTATAACCCCACCGCCGCGTATTACGACACCTGAGAAAAGCAAATCAGCAGCAACGGGAAAGGGAGAGGACGTTTTTATGATCCAGATGGGAAAAAGCATGCCGTGCCTTTATGAGCAGATGGCTGCCGTGCCCGCCATGGCGAGCGCGCAGCAGAGCGGCAACAGCAATAATAGCAGCAATAATAGCAGTAATAACAACAGTAACAACAACGTGAGCCAGAGCTATGAGGAAATGCTTGGAGGATCGTCGGGGGCGGGAGGCATGTCGCTCGTGCCGCAGGGCGGCGCGAGCGGGCAGTTCCAGCCCACGCCCGATGAGATCGAAGAGTCTCGGACGGTCGACAAGATGTCCTATAATTCATGGAAGGGGATGCTCGCGCGCAACATCGGCCGCGCAGTCATCGTGAGCTTCCTCGTCGGTTCGCAGAACACGGTCGTGGCGGTCGGCACGCTACAGGAGGTCGGAAACGACTATATCACGCTGTTCCACCCCGGCCGCAGCGCCTACATCACCGCCGACATCTACTCCATCCGCTTCGTGGAGTTCCCGCAGGGGAACAACGTGATTACACTCAACTAAAAAGGGACGCTTTCGCGTCCCTTCATTTTTGCTTTTGCGTTCGCAGACGCAAAGAATTTTGATCGTCGATCGCCGCGACCGGCGCGTGGCGATCGACACCTCTCGCTCCGCGCGTGTCGCAGCCGCCAGCGGCGGCAAGGCACAAAGCGGAGTGTGGTCTTTCTCAAAAAAGCGGCTTTACCGCTTTTTTGAAGTACTTAGAATCTTCTTCTCCGGCCGCGGTAGCCGCTGCCGGCTCTGCCGCGGCGGCGGTGGCCGTAGCGACGGCGGCGGGAGAACATCGTCACATAGACGACGAGCGCGACGATCAGCAGTACGACCACGATCAACAGAATGCGGACGAGCGGCTTTGCGAAAAAGTCAGACACCCTGCGCTGCGCCGTCAGGAACCACGAGGCCGATACATCGTTCAGCGCTAAGAGGTCCGTCTCGGCGTAGACCTTACCATTGTAGGAGAGCGTCAGCTTGCCGAGCACGTCGCCCGCGGAAACGGGCGCGTCGACCGTGTCGTTCGTGAGCGTCACGGTGCGCTCAAGCATGTCGGGCTCGACATTGTCGGGCAGCAGGCAGGCGATATCCTCCGCCGCGTGGGTCGAAACGTAGCTCGCCTCGCTCGAAAGCGCGACGGGCACCTCCTGCACAAGGTCGGAGGAGGAGAGAATGTCGCGGAGGACAAAGTTGTCAAAGCCCCAGTCGAACATGCGCGACGTTTCGGAGAAGCTGCGCGTCTGGATGGTCACACCGTCCTCGAGCGTCACGCGCTCTGCGCCCAGCACCACGCTGATCATGTGGCGGCTGCCGCGCAGGGCGGACGAAATGAGGCAGTAGCCCGCCTCGGGTGTCGAGCCGGTCTTGATGCCCTGCGCGTCGCGGTACACATAACCGCGGGCGCGCCAGTTGGAGATGAGAAAGTTCGTCGAATGCAGCTCACGCGGCTTGTCGGTCATGTTCGTGGCGGGTACGGTGTAGCTCTTGGAGTTGCAGATCTCCATGAATTTGTCATGCTTCAGCGCCTCGCGCGTGATGAGGTAGAGGTCCCACGCGGTCGTGTAGTGCTGGGAGTTGTGAAGACCTGTGGCGTTGGCGAAGTGCGTGTGCTCGCAGCCAAGCTCCGCCGCGCGCTCGTTCATGCGCGCGACAAAGGCGTCGACCGAGCCGTAGAGCGTTTCGCCCAAAATGTTGCACGCCTCGTTCGCCGAGACGATGAGCATGCAGTTGAGCAGCTGCTCGACCGTCATCGTTTCGCCGGGGACGATGTTCGCCGTGCTGCCGTCGCTCGACAGCCCCTCGAACGCCGATTCCGTCGCAGTGACGGAGTCGGTCAGCGCGATCTTGCCCTCGTCGATGGCTTCAAACACCAGCAGCGCGACCATCACCTTTGTGAGCGACGCGGGGAAGTTCTCCTGATGGGCGTTTTTCTCATAGAGAATTTCGCCCGTGTCGGCCTCAATGAGAAGGCCGGCCTTCGCGTCGAGGTCAAAGTCCTCATAGGCGTCAGCGCTCGTCAGTGAAAAGAGCGGGAGCAGGAGCGCAAAAGATAAAAAAAGTGAAAACAAGCGGCGTTTTTTCATGGAAATATACCTCGTTGTATGATACAATCAAATATAGAATACAGTGAAGAGGAGCGCGCCGTTCGGCACGCTTCGACATCAGTATAGCAAAAAAGGCAGGCGAGTGCAACCGTGGAAAAGCAAGAAAAGAAAACCAAAGTCAGCGGCGTCTACCTTGTGCTCGCCGCGCTGACGGTGCTGTTCGCCGTTTCACTCGTTTTTCTGCACAAAACGGCCTACGAGGGTGCCTCGCACGGGAATTACACCGTGACGACGCAGGACAAGACCGACGAGATCACCGCGCCCACGCGCGTTGTGACGCTTGTGAACGTCAATACCGCGACGGCGGAGGAGCTTGAAACGCTGACGGGCATCGGCCCGTCGCTCGCGCAGGCGATCATCGACTACCGCGCAGAGCACGGCGATTTTACGGCGGCGGCGGACCTTTTGAACGTCAAGGGCATCGGAGAGGCGAAGCTCGAGGGATTCCGCGCGGAGATCACATTCACGGAGGAGGATGGCAATGAAAATTCTGGTGGTTGACGACGAGCAGCTTCTCGTCAAGGGCATGAAATTCAATCTGGAAAACGAGGGCTACACGGTCGAGACCGCCTACGACGGCGCGACCGCCATCGACATGGCGAAAAGCGGCGGGTTTGACCTCATCATCCTCGATCTGATGATGCCGCAGGTGGACGGGCTGACGGCCTGCATGCGCATCCGCGAATTTTCCAATGTGCCCATCATCATGCTGACCGCCCGCAGCGAGGACGCCGACAAGATCATCGGCCTTGAGTCCGGCGCGGACGACTATATCACAAAGCCGTTCAACATCTTGGAGCTCAAAGCGCGCATCCGCGCGCTGCTGCGCCGCGCGAACGCCGCACCGCAGCAAAAGCAGCCTGAAACGCTCCTGTTGACCGCGGGCGGCATCACGCTCGACCCCGAGCAGCGCGTCGCCGTCAAAAACGGCGAGATCGTCGAGCTCACGGCCAAGGAATACGACCTCATCGAGCTTCTTGTCAAGAATCCGCGCCGCGTTTACTCGCGCGAAAATCTGATGGACCTCGTCTGGGGCTACACCTACGCAGGCGACTACCGCACAGTGGATGTGCACATCCGGCGGCTTCGCGAAAAGCTCGAGGAAAACCCCGCCGCGCCGCAGCACATCCTGACCAAATGGGGCGTGGGGTACTACTTGAAGGACTGATTTCCCACTAAAAGAAAGAAAAGGGGGCAGCGCCGTGCAGATGCATGCGAGCCTGCAGCGAAAATTCAGCTTCAGCTATATCGCCATCATTCTGGCGGTGCTGATCCTGCTGAACACGTATCCGCTCATCACGTCGGAAAACCTGACGTTCCGCTCTAAGCAGAGCTCACTGCAGGGCAGCGTCTCGGTGATGGTGACGGCGCTCTCCGGCCTTGAGGAGCTGAGCGAGGAAAACGTCGCGGGTGCGATGACGCTCGTGGAGGAGACGGGCATCTCCCGCGTGCTTGTGACGGACGCCTCGGGCCGCGTGCTGTATGACACGCGCGAGACCGACGGCGCGATCGGCCGCTACGCCTTTTATACAGAGCTTGTGCAGGCGCTTCGCGGAGAAGACGTCTTTTACACCGAATTTTCGGACAAGGCGTTCAAAAGCCGCGCGGCCTCGCCGGTCATCTACCACAGCCAGACCATCGGCGCGGTGTATGCCTACGAATACGACACCGAGCAAGCGGAGCTGCTGCTGTCCCTGCAGCGCAATCTCCTGACGATTTCGGCGGTCGTGCTGGTGTTCGCCGGCGGGATCAGCGTACTCTTATCCCGTGTGCTGACGCGGCGCTTCGGCGTACTGACCGACGCCATCCGCAAGATGCGCGAGGGCTCGTACAGCCACCGCGCCGAGGTCGGCGGGCACGACGAGATCAGCGAGCTCGCCGCCGAGTTCAACGACATGGCTGACCGGTTGCAAACGACGGAGGACGCTCGCCGCCGCTTCGTGTCGGACGCGAGCCACGAGCTCAAAACGCCGCTGGCCGGTATCAGGCTTCTCTCCGACTCCATTTTGCAGACGGAGAACATGGACGCGCAGACCGTGCGCGAATTTGTCGGTGATATCGAGCAGGAGTCCGAGCGCCTGGCGCGCATCACGGAAAATCTGCTGCGCCTGACGCGCCTAGACAGCGGCATGCTGCCCGAGGCGCAGCGCGTCGACCTCTCGTCCGTGATGGCGCGCGTGGTGCGCATGCTGCGCCTCGTGGCCGAGGAAAAGCAGGTCGACCTCTCCTATGAAATTCGCCGCGAGGGACAGACCCTTGCGAGCGAGGATGAAATTCACGAAATCATCTACAACCTGACGGAAAACGCCATCAAGTATAACCGCCCCGGCGGCTTTGTGAAGCTGCTGCTCGCGGGGGATGAAAAGGACTGCCTTCTCACTGTCAGCGACAATGGCATCGGCATTCCGGAGGGGGACATGCCCCGCATTTTCGACCGCTTCTACCGCGTGGACAAGATGCGCTCGCGCGCCGCAGGCGGTACAGGCCTTGGCCTTTCCATCGCCGCCGACACGGCGCGCCGCCGCGGCGGCAGCATCGAGGTCCGCGCCCGCGAGGGCGGCGGTACGGTGTTTACCGTGCGCCTGCCGCGCTGCGAAGAGGGAGGGGATGAGACATGAGAAGACGTCTTTCCCTGACTGCGGCATTAGTCCTCCTGCTTTCGCTTCTCTGCGCCTGCGCGGCCCAGCACGCGCAGGAGATGGACGAAAACGGCTACGAACTCTATTTTCTCAGCGATCCCAACTCCGCGGGCGGCGGTGACGCCATCCGCACGCAGGAAAAGCGTCTGACGCTCGACGGCGCGATGGAGACCGAAGACTGTGTCCGCGCGCTGATGGAGGCGCTGCTCGCAGGGCCCGACGAGCCGTCGCTCTCGTCGCCCATCCCGGAGGGAACGGCGCTCAAGTCGCTCAAGGTGTCGGGCCGCCGCGCGCAGATCGACTTGAGCGCACAGTATGCGCGCCTGACGGGCATCGACCTGTCGCTCGCTGACTACTGCATCACGCTGACGCTGACGCAGCTGCCGAATGTGAACGCTGTGAGCATCACGGCGGACGGGCGCGAGCTGCCGTACCGCGAGACGCAAGTGCTGCTCTCGGCGGATACGCTGCTTTCCTCGCGTGAGAGTGGCCTGCGGCCGATCACCGTGTCGCTTTATTTCCTCGACAGCAAGACAGGCGAGCTGCGCGCCGAGCAGCAGACGCTCGCGCTCTACGAGGGCCAGACGCGCGTGAATGCGCTGCTCGAAGCGCTTGTGCAGGGGCCGGAGGACGATTCGCTCGTCTCGCTCCTGCCGGAGGACTTTGCGGTCATCTCCTCTCGCATCGAAAACGGCGTGTGCTATCTGAATCTCCCTGCTAGCGGCTCACTGCCGGAGAACGAGGCGGAGCGCGATTTGATGCTGAGCGCGCTCGAGCAGTCCATTTTGTCGCTCGGCGGCGTGGACGAGGTGCAGTTTTTGATCGAAGGCTCGGCTGAGCCCGACGGCTACCGGTAAAAAAGGCCCTCCGCAGAAATGCGGAGGGCCTTATCATATCTTGCGCTATTTTACGCTCACTCGCGCGCGAGCATCGCCGCGCCGATCACGCCCGCGCGGTAGCCGAGCGTGCAGAGCTCGATGCTCGTGTGCGAGACGGCATAGCGCGAGCCGAACGAACGCTCGCGCACCCTTTCGCGCAGCGGCAGGAGCAGCGCGTCGCCCTGATTTGCTACGCCGCCCGAGAGGGCCAGCACTTCGGGGAAGAAAATGTTGACAAGATTTGTGAGCCCGCAGGCCAGATGCTCGATGTAGTCCTCCACGACCTGCGCGCCCGCCTCGTCGCCGCGCTCCTTGGCGAGAAACGCTGTGCGGCCGTCGACACCGCCCTGCTCCGCGGCAATCGCGTGCAGCAGGCTCTCGGGGTGCGCGGCCATGGTGCGCTTCGTATCGCGGATCAGCGCCGTGGCGGAGGAGTAGGCCTCGAAGCATCCGCGGCTGCCGCAGGTGCACTCTTCGCCGTTTTCCGCGATGACCATGTGGCCGATCTCGCTCGCCGCGCCCGTGTAGCCTGTCAGGAGCTTGCCGCCGAGCACCACGCCGCCGCCGACGCCCGTGCCGAGCGTGACGACGATGGTGCTCTCCGCGCCGCGGCCGCAGCCGAACAGCGCCTCGCCCAGCGCCGCGGCGTTTGCGTCGTTGCCGAGGTGGATGGGAAGCGCAGTGTGCGCGCGCAGCGCGCTTCGCAGGTCGAAGTTCACAAAATTCAGGTTCGCCGCAAAGCGCACGATGCCGCTCGCGTCGTCCACCGTGCCGGGGCAGCCGACGCCCACGCCGCCGACGGTGTCCTCGCCGATAGAGAGCTGCGCGATGACCTGACCGATGCGTCCCGCGACCGCCTCGGGGCCGAGATCGACGCGCGTCGGGATAGAATGCTCCTTTAAGATCTCGCCCTCTGCGCTCACGAGTGCGCCCTTGATGTTCGTGCCGCCGAGGTCAATGCCGATATAGTTCATAAAAACGCCCCTCCCGGGTGAAATGTGTCCTCATTGTATGCCGCATCGGTGGAAAATGCAAGAGCTCGCACAGGAAAGAAAAAAGTTTCTTAAAAAAATCATAAGGGTGAAACTTTTTGAGAAATTTCTCGTCTAAGAGAATGTACGGAACGAAAAAAGCTCCGCATAATCAAGATGGAAAGAAGACGATGAAAGGAGAAACAAAATGAACCGCTGGGGACCGATGAGCGCCCTTGCGCTCGCCGCCGTGCTGCTGCTCGCGGGCTGCGGAGGCGACTGCGGGCTTGACTATGACGACAGCGCCGACGAGCTGCAGATCACCTACGAAGACATCTGTGAGAGGAATAAGATCTCCGCGCTGCTTGAACGGCACAAGGTGGTGACTATTGTACGGGAGAGCACAGACAGCAGCAACGGCGGTCAGGACGTCAAGAGCACTGACCAGTACACGCGCGACGAAGAAGGCCGGCTGCAAAGCTGGAGCCACGGCTGGTATTATGATGAGTACGGCGCAGACGATATTTATAGCGTGAATGTCTGCCTGGATGAAGTGCCGGACGGTATGTGCATTATCGCTGGAACAAATGATGACGGCAGCGCTCGAATTGCCAGTGTGATCGCCTGCGGAACGGATGAGTGGTACGAAGAAAGTACCGCGCGGGAACCGTTTTTGCCCGTGGCCGGTGACGGTATCACGGTGGAGGTCGAAGAGCCGTATGAGCAGGACGGCCAGCTCGTGTTTCCGATCAAACATTATATCACCGACGATGACACTGACTACTCGCTGCGATGGCTCTATGTCGATCCAACCTCCGATGACCTGATATCGATCAAGTCGGAGCGGCACAGAAAAGACTTGCAGGGAAAAGACACCTGCTTTGCCACGGGAAGCTATACGTTCAGCTATGACCGCCCTTATGAACCGGAGGAAGACCTCTACGCGCTGATGCTGTCGGACGATGTTCCCAAGCATGAAATCACGCTCGTGTGGGACCCGGGCACCGCGCAGGAGCACGAGCAGCACTTTACCGTGCCGAGCGCAGCGTACTTTTCCCCAGAGAGTGGTAAGGGCGTCATGCTTTACTACGACGCCGCCATGACGCAGGAGTATCAAACCCCTGAGATCGAGTGGCCGGACGGCGAAAGCACGACCGTCTATGTGAAAAGCGGCGATCAAGACTGACGGGAGATGAGAGAGGAGAGCACACCATGAAAAGCTGGAAGAGAGCCGTCGCCGTTGCTTTATGCGCTGCGAGCTTACTTGCAGGCTGTGGAGGCGACTGTGGGCTGAAAGATGGCGAGGATTATACCGTCGAGGATCTTCGAGGGATCAATATACCCCTTGCACTGCTCGAAAGACATGAGGTCGTGACGGTGAATGTACAGTACACCGATAAAAATGGCGATGTGACTTATACCGCCAGAGTGCAGTACACCCGTAATGCGGATGGAAATGTCGTGTCCTGGGGGCATTATGGGTATGATCCGAGCGAGAATTATCCGGTCAGTGCAAAAGAGCGCTGGACGCAGGCAAACGGAAAAGTGTATCTGGATCGATCATCGAACGAAGAGAGAACGATGATGACCTGCTTCACCAAAATAGATTACGAGATGTATGTTCTTGCTGATCTGCCCGCAATTGCGGAATTTGAGATGGGCACCGAGGAGAGCGAGGAAACGATCGGATTACAGAATGGTGTGTACCTGCTCTCCGGGAGTGTGACATATCCGAACCTTGGCGGTTATCACAGCAAGACGCTCTACGAAGTTGAACCTGGATCCGGCGAGCTTCACGCCATGACAGTGACTGATCATGCTGCGGATGATGAGGCCTTTGACGGCAAGATGCGCTACACTTGGAGCTACGATGAGCCCTACGCGCCTGAGCGTGACCTTGCGGGCGAAGCACTGCACGAGACCGACAGTGCTGACACCTGCCTGCTGACGCTCATCTACGACCCCGGCACAGCGGACGAGGAAACACAGCAGTACCGCGTGACGCGCGGCAGCTATGCCATGTTTGCCTGCCGTACCGGCAGCAATATCTATTATGATGCAGCGTTGAGTCAGGAGATCGACTATCAGGCGGGCGTCGACACGAGCGGCGAGAGTGCAACGGTCTACATCGTGCCGCTGGAAGAGAACCATTAAAAAGCTTTAGAATGCGGGCGTGAACCCGCACCAAAATAAGGAGGAAACCAAGGTGAAAAACTGGAAGAAAGCAGGCATTGGCGCGCTTTGCGTCGTGAGCCTGCTCGCGGGCTGCGGCACGCAGGGCGGCAAGGACGATGGAAACGGCGGCAAGGACGACAGCGCCGATGAGCCGCAGATCACGCTCGAGCAGATCCATGCCGCGAATGATCCGCAATCCCTGCTCGAAAAGCACGACGCTGTGACCGTGACTGTGCAGGAGAGCGATCAGAATGACGCCGTGACCGATACGGCGAAGTTCCAGTACACCTACGTTGTGGATGAGGTACTGGCCTGGTATCACTATCAGTATACCGAGAACAGCGACGCAGGCGAGGATGAAGTGTGGGGCGAAGCAGACGAAAAAATGCATGCCGAGCGCAGGGCGAGCGACGATGCTGCAAGCCTGAGTATTCACTTTAGACACGATGACAAGCAATATATTCTTGACATGATGCCCCAATGCCCCACATCCGGAGAGAATGCAGAGCAGACGATTGACGGATGCAGTGAAGAGGACGGCGCGATCCTGCTTTCCGTCACCGCGCGCTATCTGGATTCCAGCGGCTATTATTACACCACGTGCTACCGCGTTGACCCCGCAACGAGTGAACTGCTTGAGATGTCGGTGACCGACTACCATGAAGATGAAAATGGCGCGGTATCCAAGCAGGGAATAAGGCTTTACCGCTGGAGCTACGACGAGCCTTATAAAGCAGGGCGCAACCTGCTGAACGAGGTCCTGTTTTCTACGGACAGCAAGGAGGACGTCTGCGATCTGACGTACTTCTATCCCGCGCCGGGCTCGGAGAAGGGCTGGGACGTCGGGGAGAACGGCTGGAGCGTCAGCGAGATGCGCGTGGCGCACGGCACGCGCATCCTCTTCCTCGACAGTGCGGATCTCGCGCTTTATGCGGACAGGGAACTGACCAAGCCCATCGACGACACACAGGGCGTCGACACGAGCGGCGAGAGTGCAACGGTCTATATCGTGCCGCTGGAAGAAAACCGTTAAAAAGAATTTGAAACGCGGGCGTAAGTCTGCACCCAAATAAGGAGGAAACCAAGGTGAAAAACTGGAAGAAAGCAGGCATTGGCGCGCTTTGCGTGATGAGTCTGCTCGCGGGCTGCGGCATGCAGGACGGCAAGGACGATGGGAACGGCGGCAAGGATGACACGCCGATGGACGTGACGCTCGAAACGCTGCGCGAGGTCAACGATCCGTGCGTACTGCTTGCAAAGTACGACGCCGTGACCGTGAACATTCAGGGCACCGACCGGGACGGCGAGGTGGCCTACACCGCAAGATTGCAGTACACGGACGGGGGCGACAGCACGATCCTCATGTCCTCGCACTACAGCTATACCGCCAACAGCGGCCCGGGCGAGGATGAGCTGTGGAGCCAGGGGCGTGGCGGCCTGTACGCCACGCGCATGGCGAGCGACGATAACGCAAGCCTGAACATCTATCCCATTCCGGGCGAGGGGACGGAGTATCTCCTTGACATACTGCCGCAGTGCGCCGATCCCGCCGCCAAAAACGCCGAGGAAACGCTCGACGAGCGCAGCGAGCAGGACGGCGCGGTGCTGCTCTCGACCACCACGCGCTTTGATGATCAGGACGACTACTACTATACCACCCTCTACTACGCCGATCCCGAGACGGGCGAGCTGCTTGCCATGTCCGTGACCGACTACATCGAGGACGGCGAGGGCGGCGCGACGGAGATGGGCACGACACTCTACAACTGGAGCTACGATGAACCCTACAAAACAGAACCCTACAAGTCAGGCCGCTACCTTCTGAACGATGTCGTGTACGCGACGGACGACACGAGACCCGCCTGCCTGCTGACGGTCTGCCTCCCCGCGAAAGAAGGGGGCGAAGACTGGTGGGTGAATGAATACCATGTGGCGAGGGGGACGTATGTCAACATCTGTTGCCGCAGCGGTTGCACCCTCTACGCGGACGCGGAGCTGACGCAGCCCATCGACGACACCGTGTCCATCGACACAAATGGCGAAGAGATGACGGTCTACGTCGTGCCCGACGTGCCGCTGAACTAAAACGGCATGAACTTAAAAAAGCGGCGGATCAAAAAATCCGCCGCTTTTTTTTAAAAAGGATGAAACATTTTTCGATAAATTCCGTCTAAATAATACAGGAAAGAGGCTCGGTGCGAGAATTAAGGAACTCTTAAATAATTTGTAACCAAATCGCGCCTGATTGTAACGACTTCCTCATAAGATGAGATTATAATGGACCCAAGATTAAAATTGAGGAGAAACTGCGATGGCAAATGACCAGAAGCCCGTCATTTCGGTGCGAAAGCTCCGAAAGGTGTACATGATGGGGCAGGAGCACGTGGTCGCACTGCACAATATTGACCTCGACATCCCGCGGGGCGAGGTGTGCTGCATCTTCGGCACGTCTGGCAGCGGCAAATCGACGCTGCTCAACCAGCTGGCGGGACTCGAAAAGCCCACGCGCGGCGTGGTGCGCATCGGCGGCGTGCCGATCTCACAGCTCAACGAAAATCAGCTCGCGGCCTTCCGGCAGAAGCATATCGGCTTCGTCTTCCAGTCCTACAACCTGCTGCCGGAGCTGACGGCGGCGGAAAACGTGGCCATGCCGCTGATGTTCAAGGGCATCGACTCGGATGTGCGGCTGCTGGAGGCGAAGAAAATGCTCTGCCGCGTGGGACTGAAGGACCGCATGGACCACTTTCCAAACCAGATGTCCGGCGGACAGCAGCAGCGCGTGGGCATCGCGCGCGCGTTCGTCACGCACCCCGAGGTCGTGTTCGCCGACGAACCGACCGGCAACCTCGACTCGAAGACGACGAAAGAGGTCATGCACATGATCCGCGGCTTTGCCAAGCGCTTTCACCAGACGATCGTGCTCGTCTCCCACGATCCGGAGATGACCGAGTATGCCGACCGCATCGTCACGCTCATCGACGGCAGGATCGTCAGCAACGTAGAAAATCAGGTCAAGGCGGAGATCGACGCCGCACCCTACATCGAATAACGGAGGAAATCGAACATGAAACGCATCTCAAGATCCCTGCTCTCGCTCTGCCTTGCCCTTGTGCTGTGCGCAGCGCTGCTGCCTGTGAATGACGCCAAAGCGACGGGCGGAGGCACGACGGCACGGACGGGAACCAGCTTTCTGATCACCGGCTACCGGGCCAGCAGAAGCAGCATTTACACCGGCGATACGGTGGATATCACGGTCTACTTATCCCGCACGGACGGCGGCAACGATTCGATCCGCGTCGTACGCGGCCTTGACAGCTTTCAGGACGGCACGGCGAGCGCTGTTGCAAGCGGACAGAACGGCGAATATACCGTTACGTTCACCGGCCTGACCTACACCGGCGACAGCGGCAAGCAGCTTGCCTTTACCATTTATTATGAAGGCAACGGCGGCGGCTATCAGGACGGCAACACCGTTCCGGTGCGCGAGTGCGTGCCCTACACCGAGCCGACGCCCGCCCCCGAGCCGACGCCGGAAGTGACTCCCGAGCCGCGCGCCGTCTTCAACTCCGACGGCACGAGCACGTCTATTGCCGCGGGCGAGACGAAGACCATCACCGTTTACATCCAGAACGCCGGCACGACCGCCATGCGCGACCCTATCCTGACGCTCAAATCCTCCGGATCGCTTCTCATCATGGGCAGCCAGGACTACATGCTCGACGATATCCGCGCGGGCCGCGACACGGCCGTCACTGTGACGGTCAAGGCGCCCGACAAGATCGAGTCCCAGATGCAGACGATCGACGCGAGCCTGTCGTTCTACTATGACAACGGCACGCAGCTCACCGGCGGCAGCGCCAGCGGCAGCGTGAACGTTCTCTCCACCGTTACCAAGGATACGAAGGACGAGGAGACCATTGCGAGCCCCACGCCCATCGTCATTCTCTCGAAGTACAACTACGGCGGTTCGTCCGTTGCGGCGGGCTCAAGCACGAACCTGAGCTTCTCGTTCACGAACACCAGCAAGACCATCAAGATCGAAAACGTCATGGTCACCGTCACCGGCGGTCAGGACCTGATGCTCAACGGCTCGACGAACACGTTCTACTTTGAATCTGTCGCCGCGAGCGGCAGCAAGACCGTCACCGTGCCGATGAAGGCCGCACAGCTCATCAGCGCCAGCGCGCAGGGGGTGCAGATCGCCGTTACCTATGAATACGTCGATCAGAACGCAAGAAAGTCGGGCAACGCCACGCTGTCGCTGAGCGTGCCGCTCTACCAGCCCGACCGCTTTGAGCTGAGCGAACCCAAGACCTCCTACACCGGCTACGTCGGCGAGGAGACGAGCCTGACGATCGACTATGTCAACAAGGGCAAGAGCGCCATCAGCAACGTCGAGGCGACCATCTCCGGTGACATTGATTCCCCCACGCCTTATCAGCGCGTCGGCACGATCGACGGCGGCAAGAACGGCACCATCGCCTTTGCCGTGACCCCGCAGCTGGAGGGCGAGAATCAGGTCAAGATCGTCATTACCTACGAAGATTCCAACGGCAACACGAAAGAGCGCGTCTTTGAAGCCAGCGTCGAGGCCATGGCCTATGAGCCGTCTGACCCCGGCATGGACGATCCCGGCATGATCGACCCCGAGCCGGCAAACACCTTCCCGTGGAAGTACGTCATCATCGCGGCAGTCGCCGCGCTCATCGTCCTTCTCATTGTGCTGCGCATCCGCAAGAAAAAGGCCAAGCAGAAGGCCGAGCAGGCCCTCTGGGACAAGTGGGACGAAGAGGAGATCGCCGAAGAGAAGAAGGAGGCAGCGGACGCCGCGGCGAAGGAGACTGCGGCCACGGGTGCTGAGGAGCAGAACAAATGAGATTCGCAGACATCCTGAAAATGTGCTTCGACAGCCTGTCGCGGCGCAAGGGGCGCACGATCCTGACGGTGCTGGGCGTGTTTATCGGCTGCACGTCCATCATCGTGATGGTCTCCATCGGCGCGGGCATGCAGGAGTCCTACGATCAGATGCTCAAAAATATGGGTGACCTCTCCATCATCGAGGTCTACCGCGGCTACAACCAGAATACCGGCACGCAGACGGAGAGCAAGCTCGACGAAAAGGCGGTCGAGAGCTTCCGCGAGATCGCGGGCGTGCAGGCCGTCATGCCCAAGGCAGGCCTTGATAACTACAACATTTCGTTCAAGGCGGGCATCAACGATCGCTACAGCGCCGCCTGGGGCAACTTTGCCGGCATTGACGTGAGCGCCCTTGAGGACATGGGCTTTGAGCTGATCGCGGGCCGCTATCCGCAGAGCAGCGACGAGGTGGTCGTGGGCCAGTACTTTGCCTACACCTTTAAGGATACCCTGATGCCGGATGGCAGAAATTATGTCGACCGATATAACTGGGACGAAAACGGCAATATCGACACGGAAAATGTCCCCGACCCGTTCTTTGACCCGCTCAAGACGGACGTGAAGATGCTCCTGACCTCCTGGGACGACTCCGGCAATGAGACGACGCCCTACAGCGTCGATCTCAAGGTCGTGGGCATTCTGAAGGAAGATCGGGGCAAGGGCTACGAGACGAACGACGGCGTGATGATGGACATCAATGCGCTCAAAGCGCTTATTCAGGACCTGACCGGCAAGACCGACACGAAGTTCGAGTATTCGTCCATCAATGTCAAGGCCGAGAGCCTTGACGCCGTGGCGGACGTGGAGCAGTCCATCAAGGACTTGGGCTACAGCACCTATTCCATGCAGAGCATGCGCGACGAGCTCAACAAGCAGACCCGCCAGATCGAGCTGATGCTCGGCGGTCTCGGCGCGATCTCGCTTTTTGTCGCGGCCATTGGCATTACGAACACGATGATCATGTCCGTCTCCGAGCGCACGAAGGAGATCGGCATCATGAAGGCGCTTGGGTGCTATGTGCGCGATATCCGCGCGATGTTTTTGATGGAGGCGGGCAGCATCGGACTTCTCGGCGGCGTGCTGGGACTCCTTTTCAGCTATATCATCTCTGTCGGCATCAATCTCTTCTCCTTCGGCGCGTTCGGCGGCGGAGGAGTGACGTGGGAACTCATCAAGCAGGCGCTCATCGGCGGAGAGAACGTGACGCGCGTTTCCGTCATCAAGCCTGAGCTTATCATCTTTGCACTGGTGTTCTCAGTGATGGTCGGATTGGTGTCCGGTTATCAGCCCGCGAACAAGGCGGTCAAGATCTCCGCGCTCGAAGCCATCCGAAACGAATAAGAAAAACGCAGTATTTTGCAAGAAGGCGGCGTCCTGGACCGGACGCCGCCTTCTTTTGTAAAAAGTGCGATATTGCAATGTTTCAAGCGCTTGCTTTGCTTGACCGCGCTGATGCGATGTGATATCATATATCAGTCAAAATATTTATGAAAACAGGAGGCGATCGCCTTGGCAACCGTCAAACGCAGATCCACCGTTCCCTATTATGCCGCGGCGGGAACATGGGTCATTTATGCGATGCTGTTCCCGCTCTACCGCGTACCGCATTTCCTCTTTGTGGCGGTCGTGTCGGGGGTGGTGTTCTTCATTATGAACGCCGTGTGCGGCACGGTCGAAGTCACGGTGCCCGACCCGCCGAAAAAGGAAGAGAGCACCGGCAACCCCGAGCTCGACAAGATGATCAAGGACGGCAATCTTGCCATCTCCGAGATGAAGCGTCTGAATGATTCCATCAAGGACGCGAAGATCTCCGCCGACATCGACCGGCTCGAGGACCTGAGCGCGAAAATTTTCGCGCAGGTCAAATCCGACCCGTCGAAGCTGCCGCAGATCCGCAAGTTCATGGACTACTACCTGCCCACGACCCTTAAGCTCTTGAACGCCTATGACCGTATGGGCGCGCAGGGCGTGAGCGGCGAGAACATCGACGCGACCATGCAGCGCGTGGAGAGTATGATGGGCACGATCGTTACGGCTTTTGAAAAGCAGCTCGACATGCTCTTCGGCAGCGAGGCGATGGATATTTCCGCCGATATTACGGTACTTGAGAACATGATGAAGCGCGAGGGCCTGAGCGAGGATACTGGCGAGCTGCATGCCGAGTCCGGCACGGCGACCGCCTCGCAGGACGACATCAAGCTCGAGCTATAAAGGAGTAAGCGATGCGAAAGAAAGTGATGGCGTTCAACGCCAAGGTGAACGCATGGATCATGAAGCGCCTCAAGGGCGTGTGGCTCGACCCGATCTTCTGTGCAATCTTTGCCATCATGTGTGTGGCAAGTATCATCGGCGCGCGGCATCTGCACAGGGATACGCTTTACTATTCCGCGCTGATCTGGGCGTTGGCCACGCTGCTGTGCCTGCGCCGCATCCAGCGCATCAAAAAGCACGAAAAAGAACAAACTCAAAGCCAAAATACGGAGGAGAAATGATATGAGCGACAACATGATGCCCGAGCTGACCCTGAACCCCACCGAAGCGGCGCAGGAGGCCGTCCCTGAGCTGACGCTCACGCCCGAAGCGCCCACGGCGCCCGAGGCGGAGAAAAAGGAAGTCGAGCCTGTCAAGGTCGATGAGAGCATGCTCACCGAGCAGGAGAAGAAAGCCGTCGACGATTTTGCGAAAAAGATCGACATCAAGGACACGAATGTCGTGCTCAACTACGGCGTGGCCGCGCAGAAGAGCGTTGCGACGTTCTCGGAAAATGCACTGTCCTCCGTGCGCAACAAGGACCTTGGCGAGGTGGGCGAGACGCTCTCGAACCTCGTCGTCGAGGTCAAGGGCTTCGGTCAGGAGGAGAAGAAGGGCTTCGCAGGCCTGTTCCGCAAGCAGAAGGATAAGCTCGAGCTGATGCGCGCGCAGTACGGCAAGGCCGAGACGAGCGTGAACCGCATTGTTTCTGAGCTTGAAAAGCATCAGGTCACGCTGATGAAGGACATCGCGATGCTCGACCAGATGTATGAGCTGAACCTCAAGTACTACAAAGAACTGACCATGTATATCATCGCGGGCAAAAAGCGTCTGGCCGAGGTCCGCTCCGGTGAGCTCGAGGAGCTGCGCAAAAAGGCGGAGGCGAGCGGCCTTGCCGAGGATGCGCAGGCCTACAACGACTACGCGCAGAAGTGCGAGCGCTTTGAAAAGAAGCTGCATGACCTGGAGCTCACGCGCATGGTGTCGCTCCAGATGGGCCCGCAGACGAGACTTCTCCAGAACAACGACACGCTGATGGTCGAAAAGATCCAGTCCTCGCTCGTCAATACCATCCCCCTCTGGAAGAGCCAGATGGTGCTCGCGCTCGGCATGGAGCACAGCCGTCAGGCCACGGCCGCACAGAGCGCGGTGGCGCAGACGACGAACGAGCTTCTCAAGAAGAACGCCGACATGCTCAAGATGGGCACCATCGCCACGGCCAAGGAGGCCGAGCGCAGCATCGTCGATATCGAGACGCTGCAGCACACGAACGAGCAGCTCGTCTCCACGCTCGACGAGGTCGTGAACATCCAGCGCGAGGGCGCGCAGAAGCGCAAGGAAGCGGAGGTCGAGCTCGGCCGTATCGAAGGTGAGCTGAAGCAGAAGCTCATGGAGCTGAGAAGCTGAGACGCTCCGGATAGGAGAAGCATATGAAATTCTTTCAAAAACGCGGCGTCGCCATCGCCGTGCTGATTCTGGCGATCGTCGCATCCAGTGCGTGGGGACTGCACAAGGCGCCCGCCGTCTCTACGCCGGAGGGCGGGGAAAAGCTCGATCCCTCACTTTCTGCGGCGGCCTTTACGCAGTATGTGCGCGATGATGCCGGTGTTCTTTCGGACAAGACTGAGGAGGCTATCGGCCTCTACAACGCCAACTGGGACAAGATGTTTGGCAGCATCATGGCTGTCGTCACGACGGATTCGGAAAGCGACATGGAGAACGCGGCGTACGACTGCGCCATGGAGATGGAGCTTGGCGAGAATGACGCCGTTTTGCTCATCGCAAAACAGCAGCGGGACTACTACCTGCTTGCCAGCGGCGATTTTTACGATCTGCTCAGCGGCCTTTCGCAGAGCTTTGTTGCCTCCTGCATGGCGGATAACGTGCAGAAGGGCGATTATGACGCGGCGGTGTGCTCGCTTTGCGCCGCGCTCCATGTGGAGCTGAGCCAGCAGTATCAGCAGAGCGAGGCGGCGCTGGACGAGGCGGCCAACGGTGTGATGTTCATCATGATCCTCATCATATTCTTTGTCCTCTGGATCATGCTTGACGGCATGCGTTATCGCCGCTATCGCCGCCGCTACATGATGCCCGGCATGGGCGTGCCGACGGTGATGTATCACCCCATCTTCTGGGGACGCCGTCCTCCGCGCGGCCCGCGTCCGCCCCGTTCGGGCGGCCCCCGTCCCCCACAGGGCGGCTCCTCCGGCGGTAATCGCCGCCCGCCCCAGCAGCCGAGACGGCCTTCCGGTTCCTCGGGTAGCAGCTTTGGCGGGTTTGGCAGCAGCGGCCGCGGCGGCAGCTTTGGCAGCGGAAACTTCGGCGGATTTGGCGGCAGCAGCCGCGGCGGCGGATTCGGCGGAGGCGGCAACCGCGGCGGTGGCTTCGGTGGAGGTCGCAGCGGCGGATTTGGCGGTGGCCGCGGAGGCGGCTTCGGCGGAAGACGCTGAAAAGCCAAACCCCCTGACACAAAACGAAAAGCACGTCTGCTTGGCAGGCGTGCTTTTTCTTACTTTGATTGCGGCCTGAAAGGCGATGACAGACAGGCTCGCACAGCATTGTAGATTTTCCGAGGAATACAATGCTGCTTATCGGATCTTCTCAAGTACAACAGTGGGATCGCAGAGGAAAGCCTCACTCCGGCACTGCCCCGGCCAAACGACCACAATTTTAATATCCGGATTTTCTTTTGCCCGTTCAAAGAAAAGAGCAGAGGACCTGCGGCGCAGGTCCTCTGCTCTTGGTGCCGGTGACCGGACTCGAACCGGTACGCTGTCGCCAGCGGCGGATTTTGAGTCCGCTACGTCTACCAATTCCATCACACCGGCAGGTGCAACAACTATTATATGCGATGCAGGGAGCATTTGCAAGCAAAACTTTTCGAAAAAAGGCTCCGGCGCACTGCGCCGGAGCCTTTCACAATGTAAGATCACACGTAGCGCTGATTGATGACGTCGAACACGCCGCGCGTCGTGAGGCGCAGCGTTGGAATGACGGTCAGCGCCATGAACGAAAGCGTCATAAACGGGTCGACCCCGCGCGAGACGCCGAGCTTGAAGGCCTGCTCCTTGGCGTTTTCGAGCGCCTCGTTGACCTCGATAAGCGGCGCTTCGCTCATGATGCCTGCAATCTGGAGCTGGAGCTCGCCGAGCACCTTGCCGTCGTCCATCACGACGATGCCGCCGCCAAGCTCGACCACGCGGTTGACCGCCGCAGCCATGTCCTCCTCGTTCGCGCCGACGACGATGATGTTGTGGCTGTCGTGCGAGATGGATGTCGCCACCGCGCCGGACTTGAGGCCGTAGCCCTTGATGTAGCCGATGCCGATGTGGTGCGTGTTCTTGTGGCGCTCGATGACGGCAATTTTCAAGATATCGTCCTCAACGCTGATCTTTTCGGCGTAGCCCGCATCGGTCGTGACGATCTCGCCGGGCACCATGCCGAGCACCGCGCGCGGGCGGGACTCGATAAAGTCCGTGGCCTCAAGGTGCGCAACGTGGAACGTCTCGTGCGAGCGCTTGACGAGGTGCGGATCGATCTCGGGCGCTTCAAACGGCGTGACGGTCTTGCCGTCGAACATCAGCTTGCCCTTCTTGTAGACCTCAAGGATGTTGAAGTCGTCGAAATTGTCGATCACGACAAAGTCCGCAAGAAAGCCCGGTGCGATTGCGCCGCGGTTGTTGAGCAGGAAGTAGCGCGCGGCGTGGTGGCTCGCGCATTTGACGGCGATGATCGGGTCGACGCCCGCTTTGATGGCACGGCGCACGATGTAGTCGATGTGGCCCTTTTCGAGAAGATCGTTCGGGTGCTTGTCGTCCGTGCAGAACATGCAGTAGGTGTAATACTGCGGTGTGAGCAGCGGGAGCAGCGCGTCGAGGTTGCGCGCGGCCGTGCCCTCGCGGATCATGATGTACTGTCCGCGCTCGAGCTTGGCGATGGCATCCTCCACGGTGCTGCACTCGTGGTCGGAATAGACGCCGGCGGCGATGTAGGCGTTCAGGTCGTTGCCCGAAAGGCCGGGGGCGTGGCCGTCGATTTTTTTGTGGTGCGCCTGCGCGGCGACGATCTTTTCGAGCACCTGCTCGTCGGCGTTCGCGACGCCGACATAGTTCATCATTTCGGCCAGACCCTCGACGCGGTTGTGCTCGTAGAACGAGTCGATCGCGCGGTAATCGAGCACCGCGCCGGATTCGTCGAGCGGCGTTGCGGGCACGCAGGAGGGGAGCATGAAGCGCACGTCAACGGGCAGATCTTCCGTCGCCTGCAGCATATACTCGATGCCGTCGGTGCCCATGACATTGGCGATCTCGTGCGGGTCGGTGATGACGGTCGTGGTGCCGTGCGGAATGACGGCGTTGGCAAATTCCTTGGGGGAAACGAGCGCGCTCTCTAAGTGGATGTGCGCGTCGACAAAGCCGGGCAGCACGAGCTTGCCGCCCATGTCGATCTCGACCGCGCCCTCGTAATGCTCGCCCATGCCTGCGATCAGCCCTTCGGCCACGGCGATGTCGCCATGGCTGAGCTCATTGCAGAAGACGTTCACATACGTCGCGTTCTTGAGCACGAGGTCGGCCTTCTGCCGTCCCGAGGCCACCTCGACGACGTGGAGCTTCTTGTTCAGCTTGCGGTTGATCTTTCCTGCGTAGCTTTCCCGGTATGCCATGCGTTTTCCTCCTTATTTTGTTGTGTTTGACCAGTTTATCGGATGAATCATCCATCTTCCTCGTTTATTTTTTATAGGATACTACGTTCTTTCGCACTTGTCCAGCAGAAAAAGCTAAAATATTTTTAGTAAAACTGACGAAAAGCGAGAAGGTGCAGAAGTTCACTGTATCATAAACTGTATGATGGACCGGACAAATACAGGCCGTTGCCGAAAGATTGCTTTTCACAAAATGCTGTTTACAAGCATCTGATAATACGGTATAATTAAACAAACGGTATAGAGATAAATAAATATTTTCAACTAAAAGACGAATAAAACGCGCTGGCATTCACTGCGCCGGGCTTGCTTGAAGTGGCCCGCACACAAAATGGAGGCTGCGGCAATTTTAGGACCGGACAAGGAGGGGGGAAGATATGAAAACCGAGCATTCCTATTCCGCAAAGGGCGTTTTGGCTGCACTGGGGAGATCCGCTTTGTATCTGCTCTTTTTTGTGGCGGTGCAGGTTTTGCTGCCCTTTGTCTATGGGATCGGTATCGCTGCCGATGCGGCGATCAATGGGGGAGCGGACCTTGCACGGGGGGCGCAGGCGGTGGCGGAGCGGCTTCTGGACAGCCTGTCGGCGCTCACGCTGCTATCGTGTCTGATCATCGCCGCGGTACTGCTGCTGTGGTTCCTGCTGCGGAAAGAGCCGCTATCCGAGGCGGCGGGCCTTCGTCACTGCTCGGGCTGGACGGTGGGCTTCTGCGCCTTCGGCGCGGTCGGCCTCTATGTGCTGGTCAGTCTGGTGCTTGCCCTGCTGCCGGAAAGCTGGATGGAGGAATATGGAAAAGCCATGCGCCTGAGCACAGAGACGGGGCTGATCCCGGCGCTTGCCGTGGTGGCCGGCGCGCCGCTTGCGGAGGAGCTCGTGTTCCGCGGCGTCATCCAGTCGCGGCTGGAACGGGCCATGCCGGTGTGGATCGCAATTGTACTGCAAGCGGTACTCTTTGGATTCATCCACGGAACGCCGGTGCAGATCGGCTACGCATTTCTCATGGGCCTGCTTTTCGGCTATATACGCTATCACACGGGGAGCATCCTGCCCACGATCGCCGCGCACGCCGTGTTCAACGCAATGAACGACCCGCTGGGGCTTTTGGGCGGTTTTGCGGAGAAGTGGCAGTTTCTTGCCGTCATGGCCGCCGTATGCGCGGCGGGCTGCGTGCTCTGCCGCCGCGGTTTGAGCGGACTAAGAACAGCGCCGGAGGCCGAAGCAAGGTCCACATCGCCGACGGTCTGCGAGGAGATCACCGAATAACAGAGAAAGCGCCTTTCAAAGAAAGCTCTTTGAAAGGCGCTTTGCGCTTCTATGATTGAATCTTTTTACTTCACGCTGCCGTCGGCGTTGAAGACGGGCAGCTTTTCAAGGAACAGGATGTCCTTGCGGTCGGCTGCGCCGCCCTCGGCGAGAACGGCCATGCGGCCCGTAACGGTGCCGCCCGCCTTTTCGACGAGTGCTTCCATCGCCTTGAGCGAGCCGCCCGTGGAGATGACATCGTCGACGAGCAAAATCTTCTTGCCGCGGATGAGATCCGCGTCGTCAGAGCCGAGGAAAAGCTTCTGCTGGGCGACGGTGGTGATGGACTTGTCCTCCACGGAAATGGGGTCGGGCATGTAGACCTTGGGACCCTTGCGCGCGATAAAATACTTTTTCGCGCCGCTCTGGCGCGCCATCTCGTGGATAAGGGGGATGGACTTGGCCTCAGCGGTGAAGAGGTAGTCGTAGTCGATGCCCTCGGCGAGCTTCAAAAGCTCTTCCGCACAGCGCACGGTCAGCTCCGCGTCGCCGAACATGATGAAAGCACCGATATAAAGATCGTCCGTTACCTTGCAGATGGGAAAGTCGCGGTCAAGACCCGCGACATGCATCGGATAAGTCGCCATAAAAGGAAGCTCCCTTCGCGTTTTACATCTTTTTCTGCCGTTTTGCGCGGCAAACAGGATTTAGTATATCTTTTTTGCGCGGATTGTCAAGCGGTCAGACCTCGGTGTCGCCCTCGGGCAGGATGATCGCGCAGGCAATATAGGCGAGCACGCCGGTACCGGCGGCCAGAGCGAGAACCGCCCAGAGCACGCGCACGATCGACGGGTCAATGTTGAAGTAGTCTGCGATGCCTGCGCAGACGCCGCAGATCATCTTGTTGTTGCGGGACTTGTAAAGACGCTTTCTTTCGTCCATGATCGTTCTCCTTATCCGGCTGCGAGAGCAGCCACGGTGGGTTTGTAAACAACTATTATAGTATACCACGTTTTTGCACGTTGTAAAGTGCGGCTTTTCCGCGTTTTGGGCAGGAAAAGGGGAGTGCGCAGAGGAAAATGCGCGATATTTTGCGCTTTTGCCGCTTTTTTGCCGGCAAGGGGCAAATTCCCCCTTGCAAGTTCCTTTTTTCTGTGATATAAGTACCACTTAGACAAATGCTGTGAAAGGGAAAATAGCGTGTTTGTTCCGCGTAGAGAGGACCGGTCGGCGGCTGGGAGCCGGTCTGCGGGATGTCGCTTGGTTCGCCCCCGAGCAGCCGCGAGGAAATGCGCGGCCGGTCAGCCCCCGTTACGGGCAGCGAGCGCGCGCCTTTGGGCGCGAATCAGGGTGGTACCGCGGAAGAAAGTCTTTCGTCCCGAGAGTGTCGGGAGGAAAGGCTATTTTTTTTGCCCCTGCCGCCGATTTTTGAAATTCGGCAAATTTTTACCTGAAAAGGAGAAATGATATGAAACAACAACTGGAAGCGATCCGCAAGGCGGCGCTCGATGCGATCTCCGACGCCGGCAAGGCGGAGGACCTCGAAGCACTGCGCGTCCGCTACCTTGGCAAAAAGGGGGAGCTGACCGCCGTTTTGAAGCAGATGGGCAAGCTCAGCGCCGAAGAGCGCCCCGTGATCGGGCAGCTCGCCAACGACGTGCGCGCCAAGCTTGAAGCGGACATCGAGGAAAAGACGAAAGAGCTCGCCGACAAGGCCATGGAGCTCAAGCTCAAGTCCGAGGCCGTGGACGTGACCATCCCCGGCAAGCAGGAAAAGATCGGCGTGAAGCACCCGATGTATCAGGTGCTCGACGAGATCAAGGACATCTTCGTCGGCATGGGCTTTGAAATTCTCGAAGACCGCGAGGTCGAACTTGCCGAGTACAACTTCACGAAGCTCAACGTCGAGGAGGGCCATCCCGCCCGCGAGTGGAGCGACACGTTCTACTTCACCGAGGACAGCTCGATCCTTCTGCGCACGCAGACCTCTCCGATGCAGATCCACGCGATGGAGACGCGCGAGCTGCCCATCCGTATTCTAGCCCCCGGCCGCGTGTACCGCAAGGACGAGGTCGACGCCACGCACTCGCCCATGTTCCACCAGATCGAGGGCATGGCCATCGACAAGGGCATTACGATGGCGGACCTCAAGGGCACGCTCAACGAGGTCGTGCGCCAGCTCTACGGCGAGCACACGGTCACGCGCTTCCGCCCCCATCACTTCCCGTTCACCGAGCCGAGCTGCGAAATGGACATTCAGTGCCACAAGTGCCACGGCGCAGGCTGCCCCACCTGCAAGGGCGAGGGCTGGATCGAGGTGCTCGGCGCCGGCATGATCCACCCGAAGGTCCTCGAGGGCTGCGGCATCGACTCCACGGTCTATTCCGGCTGGGCGTTCGGCATGGGCCTTGAGCGTCTGGCGCTCGGCCACTTCAAGATCAGCGACCTGCGTTTGATCTTCGAGAACGATGTCCGCTTCCTCGAACAGTTTTAATATTCCTCGCGAAAGCGGCGAGCCGCTTTCTGCGATCTCTTTCGCAGGGTGCTGCACCGCACTCGCTTTGCTCGCACGAGCGCACCCTGAGCGGTGTTTTTTCTGGCGCGCATGTCGTCACAAAAAACGAAATTTGATTGTTACTTCTTAGGAGGATACAAATATGATCCTATCCCGTAATTGGCTCAACGAATTCGTTGACCTCAAGGATATCACCGATAAGGAATTCAACGACGAGATGACGCTCTCCGGCTCGAAGGTCGAGACCATCGAGCGTCCCGACGAGAACCTCAAGAACGTGGTCGTCGGCAAAATTCTCGAGATGAAGCGCCATGAAAACTCCGACCACATGTGGGTCGTGAAGATCGACGTCGGTCAGGCGGAGCCCGTGCAGATCGTCACGGGCGCGTGGAACGTCCATGTGGGCGACTATGTGCCCGCCGCGCTTTCCGGCGCACACCTGCCCGGCGGCGTCAAGATCGAAAAGGGCGAGCTGCGCGGCGTCGAGTCGAACGGCATGCTCTGCTCGCTCAAGGAGCTTGGCATGACGGCGGAGCATGACTTCCCCTATGCCGTCATCACGCCCGCGGCGCTTCTGAACGACTATCATCCCATCGACCCCGCGAAGCCCTCCATCCCCGCTGACATCAAGCCCGGCGACAAGGTCTATGGCCCTGTTGTTGCCGCCAAGGTGCTTGAATGTGCCCCGCTGGGCGACGGCACGTTCCACACTTGCCTCGACCTCGGCAATGCGACCGCTGTGCCCGATACGCGCTGCTCCAACCTCCACGAAGGCGACCTTGTCGCGTACAACACCAAGAGCGATACCATCTGCACGCTCGAGGACCTGCACGCAGAGCAGAAGGAATTCCCTCACTGCATCGCCGACGGCATCTTCATCCTGCGCGAGGAGGACGCCGAGCCGGGCCTCAACATGGCGCACATCCTCGGCTTTGACGATTCCATCGTCGAGTTTGAGATCACGCCGAACCGCCCCGACTGCCTTTCCGTCATCGGCCTTGCCCGCGAGGCGAGCGCGACGTTCAAGCGCCCCCTTAAGCTGCACACGCCCGAGCCGCACGGCTGCGGCGGCAGCATCGCGGAGATCGTCGACATCGACATTGAGGACGGCGACCTCTGCCCGCGCTACACCGCGCGCATGGTGAAAAACGTCAAGATCGCGCCGTCCCCGCGCTGGATGCGCGAGAGATTGCGCGCGAGCGGCGTGCGCCCCATCAACAACATCGTCGATATCACAAACTATGTGATGCTCGAATACGGCCAGCCGATGCACGCCTTTGACTTCAGCTGCGTCGAAGGCGGACACATCATCGTGCGCACCGCGCGCGAGGGCGAGACCGTCCAGACGCTCGACGGCAACGAGCGCAAGCTGACGCCGAACATGCTCTGCATCTGCGACGAGCACAAGCCCGTCTGCGTCGCGGGCGTCATGGGCGGCGCGAACAGCGAGATCGTCGGCGACACGGCGATGGTGCTCTTTGAGTCCGCTAACTTCAACGGCGTTTCCGTGCGCCGCACGGCCAGCGCCCTCGGCATGCGCACCGACGCCTCCTCCCGCTATGAAAAGGGCCTCGACATGATGAACACCATCAAGGCTGTCGAGCGCGCCTGCGAGCTCGTGGAGCTGCTCGGCTGCGGCGAGGTGGTCGACGGCGTGATGGACGTGGTCGCCAAGGAAAAGGCTCCCACGGTCGTCAAGCTCGAACCCGACAAGATCAACGCCCTGCTCGGCACGGAACTCAGCGAAGACCTGATGCGCGAAATTCTTGTCTCCCTCGGCTTTATCCTGAATGGCGACGACATCTACGTGCCGTCCTGGCGCGGCGACGTCGAGCATTACAGCGACATTGCCGAAGAGGTCGCGCGCTTCTACGGCTACAATAAGATTCCCTGCACGCTCATGCGCGGCGAGACCACGCGCGGCGGCTTTAGCGAGCAGCAGCGCTTCGACCGCGCCATCGGCGGCGCTGTGCGCGCGCTGGGCTACGATGAGATCATCACCTATTCCTTCATCAGCCCGACCTATTACGATAAGATCCGCATGCCGAAGGATTCCTCGCTGCGCAACTCCCTGAAGATTTTGAACCCGCTGGGCGAGGATACCTCCATCATGCGCACGACGATCCTGCCGAGCATGCTCGAGATCATTGCCCGCAACCACAGCTACCGCAACAAGTCCGCCCGCCTCTATGAGCTCGGCAAAATTTACCTGCCGCGCGAGGATGGCCTTGCTGACGAGCCGAAGTACCTCTCCCTCGGCGCTTACGGCGACGGCGTGGACTTCTTCTCCTTCAAGGGCGGCATCGAGACGCTGCTGCACGAGCTGCGCATCACGGATGTCAAGTACGTCGCCTGCACCGACAATGATTCTTATCACCCCGGCCGCTGCGCGAAAGTGTATGCGGGCGAGACATACCTCGGCGTGTTCGGCCAGATCCATCCGCTCGTCGCGGCGAACTACGGCATGGACACCGAGGTCTACACCGCAGAGCTGAGCTTCGATGCGATGTATGAAAAGCGCGGCGACATCCCTGTCTACCAGCCGCTTCCGAAGTTCCCCGCCGTCACGCGCGACATCGCCGTCGTGTGCGACGAGGCCGTCACGGTCGGCGCGCTCGAAGAGAGCATCCGCCGCGGCGCGAAGGGCCTTTTGAAGGATGTGTCGCTGTTCGATATTTACCGCGGCCCAGGTGTGGCCAGCGGCAAGAAGAGCGTGGCGTTCAACCTCGTTCTGCGCGCGGATGACCGCAGCCTGACCGGCGAAGAGGCAGATGAGGACGTCCAGTCCATCCTCGCAGCGCTCAAGGCCGACCACAACGCGGTGCTCCGCTGAGAATTCCTTAAGGAAACATTACGATTTGGTTACAGTTGACAGCGCTCTCTTTACTTTTTGAAATTGCGTTGCTATACTGTCTGCATGGAAAGGAGGGGCTCTCCCAATGGAAGAATTTACCCGAAAGTTTAATGTTGCGCAGGAAAAGGACGCTGAGATCCGTCATATTCTGACCACCGTTTATGCCGCGCTGGAGGATAAGGGTTATAATCCCATCAACCAGATCGTGGGATACATCCTGTCGGAGGACCCTACCTATATCACGAACCATAACAACGCCCGCACGCTGATCCGCAAGCTGGATCGCGACGAGCTGCTGCAAACGCTTGTGCGCAGCTACCTCGGCAAGTAAGCGAAAAACGTCAGAATAACGACCCTCGGAGACCGTGAACGCGGCCTCCGAGGGTTTGTTGCATTTTTTCGCCCCACTTTTATTGACAAGGGGGGCAAAAAATGCTATACTGCAAAAAGTTACAAAACGGTTACAAAGTTACAAATTGGTTACAAGGACAGGAGTGAGTCAGATGGCAGAAGCTACGGAAGGTCTCGTTTACCGCGGACACCCGCTGCGCCGTGTGGATAATCTCATCTACTACGGCTCGATGGCGGATAAATATATCGTGATGATGCAGGTGTTGGATACCACGCCGCTCAAGGATATCACGCTTGCCAAGCGCGTTTCCATTCAGTTGCAGATGACGGACGCAAGCCTCCGTTCGCGCGACCGTGTGGTCCGCTCGACGGAAAAAGGAAGCCTTGGCGAGGCGATGGAATTTGCCTCCATCTGGCTTGAGCGCGCGCTGAGCGGCAAGATGTAAATAGCCGCCGCGCAGCCCCCTGATTTTATTCACGAAAGGATGACTCAGCTATGAGAAACCATTCACGATGCTTATCGTTCCTGCTTTCGGGCATTCTCTCCGTCAGCCTGCTCGCGCCGCTCTCTTCGGCGCAGGCCGCTTACGACGGTTCGATCCGCAACCTCGTTGACCGCGTGACCGTGCTGACGGAATCCGTTCAGACCGAGAGCGCGAACGAAGAAGAGCTCGCCAAGCTCGATGAGATGCAGGCAGAGCTTGAAGACAAGGCCGACGCCAAGGAAGACGTGAGCGAGACCGAGACCGTCTCCATGGTCGTTACGGGCGGCACGATCAATGTGCGCACGGGTCCCGGCACGAATTACGACAAGATCACGCAGGTGGTCAGCGGCAAGCAGGTCACCGTCGTCGGTGAATCGAACGGCTGGTATCAGGTCACGTTCGGCTCCACGACCGGCTGGCTGCTCGGTGAATATCTGCGCGATCCTGCCGACCTCGACGGCACAGTGGGCGCAAAGGTCGTCTCCATGGCGATGCCCTTCCTCGGCACGCGCTACCGCTCCGGCGGCGCGTCCCCCAACGGCTTTGACTGCTCGGGCTTCACGATGTATCTCTATGCAAAACTCGGCTACTCGCTGCCCCATTCGGCGACCGCCCAGTATAAGAACTGCGGCTACGCCGTCGCCAAATCCGACTTGCAGCCCGGTGATCTGGTGTTCTTCTCGGATTCCTCACACGCCATCGGCCACGTCGGCATCTACATCGGCAACGGTCAGATCATCCACGCGCGCTACAGCGTCGGCAAGATCACGATCGACAGCCTGTCCGCGAGCTACTATGCTTCCCGCTACGTCGGCGCGAAGCGCATCGCGTAAAAGTACATAAAGAAAGCGGAACAGCTTAGGCTGTTCCGCTTTTTTACTTCATCAAAAAGCAGCGAAGCTGCTTCTTGATGAGAGAGCTTCAGGAAATGGTGCTCACCGCGCCATTTCCTGCAAAGTGTCACTGCGGACGCGCGTGTCGTCCTCCGCGACGGATCAAAATACTTTGCCGCCTGCGGGCGGCAAATGAAGTCGATTGACCGTTCGCCTTGCCTTGTGCAGATAGTGCGAGCTGTTACTCAACAGTTGTTTCGGTGTCGCTTTCCTCGGCCTTCTCCGCCTCCGCGGCGCGGATGGCTTCTGCTTCGGCCTTGGCTTCGGCGAGGACTTTTTTCTCGCTCTTTGTTTTGAGCTGTTTTTCGTCGAACTGTGCCCACATGTCAGGGCGGCGGAGCATTGTGCGCTTGTAGCTCTCTTTTTTGCGCCATTTGGCCACGTTTTCGTGGTGGCCGGAGAGCAGCACGTCCGGCACGCGGCGGCCGTGCCATTCATCGGGGCGGGAATACTGCGGATACTCCAAAAGCCCAGCCCAGTGGGACTCCTCGGTGAAGCATTCCTCCTCGGGCAGCACGCCCGGGACCATGCGGCAGATGGCGTCCGTCACGGCCATGGCGGGAATTTCGCCGCCCGTGACGACGAAGTCGCCCATCGAGAGCTCTTCGTCCACGCACTCGTCGATAAAGCGCTGGTCGATGCCCTCGTAGTGGCCGCAGACTAAAATGAGGTGGTCATACTTATCCTTCAGCTCGCGCGCCACGCTCTGTGTGAACGTGCGCCCGCAGGGGGAGAGGTAGATCGTATGCCCGCGGCTGCCAGCCTCCTCGCACACATGCGCCCAGCAGCGGTACAGGGGGTCTGCCTGCATCACCGCGCCGCGCCCGCCGCCGTAGGGGTAGTCGTCGACCTGCATCTGCTTGTTCGTCGTGTAGTCGCGGATCTGGTGCGTCTTGATCGTGATGTAGCCGCGCTCCTGCGCGCGGCCAAGGATGCTGACGTTCATCATCGCGTCGACCGAAGCGGGGAAGAGTGTTAAAATATCAATCCTCATCGGTCTCTAACCCCTCGATCATGTGCACGCTGATCTCGCGCGATTCCTCGTCGATGTCCGTGATGAAGATATCCTTCACCGCGGGGATGAGATAGGTCTTCTCCTCGCCTTTGACCTTGTAGAGCTTGTGGGCGGGGTAGGAGAGCACGTCCACCACCGTGCCGATATACGTGTGGGGGAAGTAGTTGTAGACGTTCATGCCGATGATCTCGGCGTCGAAGTGCTCACCTGGCTTGAGCTGGACATCATTGCGGCGGATGGAGAGCACCTTGCGCTTGAGCGCGGCGGCAGCATCCATGTCGTCGACCTCGGGCAGCTTCATGAGCACCATGTCGCCCTGCACGCGCTTGCTCGTCGGGCGGAAGGGCGCACCGTCCATGTAGAACGTTTTGAACCCGCACAGAAGCTCTGGGCTCACGTCCCAGGGCTGTACCTTGACCTCGCCGCGCACGCCGTGCGTGTTCACGATCTGGCCGACTTCGATATATTCCGGGCGCGCGCTCGGCTGCGGCGCGCTCTTTTTGGAAAAGAGACCCATTGTCATGCTCCTTTGTTTTGTTCTATCCATCCAGTATAGCGGAATCGGCGGGGGATGGCAAGAATAAAAAACGTTCCCGAGAGCTTCTCGGGAACGTTTTTGCAGTTCAGTCTACGATGTCGACAGACACCTTTACGCCGGTGCGCTGAGCATAGGAACGGACGACCGTGCGGATCTCCTTGGCAATGCGGCCCTGACGGCCGATGACCTTGCCCATATCGTCAGGTGCGACGCGCAGCTCCAACGTAAGCTCGTCCGCGCCCTGCTTCTCCGTGACGGTGACGTCATCGGGATGCTCAACAAGGCTGCGGGCGATGTAGAGCAGCAAGTCTTTCATTTCTTGCACCCCGGGTCTTACAGCGCGTTGACTTTCTTCAGCAGCGCACGGACCGTGTCGGTGGGCTGAGCGCCGGTCTTGATCCACTCCTGAGCGCGCTCAGCGTCGATCTTGATCTCGGCGGGGGAGACGCAGGGATTGTAGGTGCCGATCTCTTCGATGAAGCGGCCGTCGCGGGGATAACGGGAATCAGCGACGACAACACGATAGAAAGGAGCCTTCTTGGCGCCCATTCTGCGCAGACGAATTTTAACCATGGTTACTACCTCCAAAAATAATGTAAATGATTTTGTATTATGATGAAATGCTTGTGCACTTATCAACGGAAATTACTTGAAGCGTTTCTTGCGCCCGAAACCGCGCATCCGGCCGCCGCTGAAGCCGCCCATGCCCTTTGGCATCTTGCCGCCGCGCGTGACCTGCTTGATCATGCTCTGCATCATCTCAAACTGCTTGAGCAGGCGATTGACGTCCACAACCTCGAGTCCGCAGCCGGCGGCGATGCGCTTTTTGCGGCTGGCGCCGAGCACCGCGGGATTCTCGCGCTCGTAGGGTGTCATCGAGAGGATGATCGCCTCGGTGTGTGCCATCATCTTGGGGTCAAGCTCGGCGTTTGCCATCTGCTTGCCGAGCTGGCCGGGCATCATGCCCGCGAGCTGTTCAAAGCTGCCCATGCTCTTGAGCTGGACGAGCTGGTCGTAATAGTCGGAGAGAGTGAAGCGGTTCTTTTTGAGCTTTTCTTCGAGCTTTTTCGCCTTTTCCTCGTCGATGCTCTGCTCGGCGCGCTCGATGAACGACAGCACGTCGCCCATGCCGAGGATGCGCTGCGCCATGCGGTCGGGGTGGAAGGGCTCGATCATGTCGAGCTTTTCGCCCGTGCCCATGAACTTGATGGGCTTGCCGGTCGCCGCGCGGATCGAGAGGGCTGCGCCGCCGCGGGCGTCGCCGTCGAGCTTCGTGAGCACGACGCCGTCGATGCCGAGTGCCTCATCAAAGGCGGTGGCGGCGTTCACGGCGTCCTGACCGGTCATCGCGTCGACGACGAGCAGAATCTCGGTCGGCTTGACGGCGGCCTTGATGCGCTTGAGCTCGTCCATCAGCGCTTCGTCGATGTGCAGGCGGCCTGCGGTATCGAGGAAGACCATGTCGTTGCCGTGGTCACCGGCGTACTTGACGGCCTCCTGCGCGATCTGAACGGGGTCGATCTGACCCATTTCGAAAACGGGAATATTCAATTGCTTGCCGACGACCTGTAACTGCGTGATGGCCGCGGGACGGTACACGTCGCACGCGGTGAGCAGCGGACGGTGGCCCTGCTTGCGGAAGTAGCCCGCGAGCTTGGCGACGTTCGTCGTCTTACCGGCGCCCTGTAAGCCGACCATCATGACGACCGTCGGCGGCTTGGAGGCGAAGGTCAGCTTCGCATTGGCACCGCCCATGAGCGCGGTGAGCTCTTCGCTGACGATCTTGATGACCTGCTGGGCAGGGGTCAGGCTGTCGAGCACCTCGGCGCCGACGGCGCGCTCAGAGACGGTTTTGACAAAGTCCTTGACGACCTTGTAGCTCACGTCTGCTTCGAGGAGCGCCAGGCGCACCTCACGCATTGCGAGCTTGATGTCCTCTTCGCTCAGGCGGCCCTTGCCGCGCAGGTGTTTGAATGTGGCGTTGAGCTTTTCGCTCAGTCCTTCAAATGCCATGGATGTATTACTCCTTGAGTGCCGCCGCCTCGGCCTCGATCACGCCGGCAAGCTCTTCGAGCTGGCGGTCCTCATACCGGCGGAAGTTGAGCTGCTTGATCTGCTCGGCCGCGTCCGTGATCTTTTCCACGTGGGGCTGAAGCTGCATGAAGCGCTTGATGAGCCCCGTCTTGTCTTCGATCTCGGTCATGTAGTTCTCCGCGCGCACGATGACGTCGCGCACGCCCTGGCGGGAGATGCCGTAGTTCTCGGCAATTTCGGAGAGCGACAGGTCCTCGTTATAGTAGAGATCATAGAATTCCTTCTGGCGGTCGGTGAGAAGCTCCCCATAAAAGTCGAAGAGCATCGTCATACGAAAGGTCTGGTTTTTCACGGGAAGTTCCTCCTTGTGCAGATTCTTATGTAAAGTTTTATACCTTTACAACATGAATCAGTTTACATGATTTTATCAAAATTGTCAAGGAAAAATCGCAAGAAAAACGTCATGCGAGCAGAAAATTCTTCCGTTTTTGCGCCGGAAAGTGCGGTGTAAGCAGAAAAGAGTGGAATTGTTCACAGTTTCGTGGTATCCTAAGGGCAAATTCTGAAAAATGACCACAGGAGGAATCCGTGATGGAACCGGTCAGACTTGAGATCGCACCCGAGGTGAACCTCGACTATGTGCGCTCGGATAAATTCAAAACGGGGACGCTGAGCGTGCAGCTCATCACGCCGATCAACGAAAGAACGGCGAGCTTTGGCGCGCTGCTGCCGAGCGTGCTGCGCCGCGGCACGATGTCGCACCCCGATATGCGCTCACTTTCCACCGCGCTCGACCTGCTCTATGGCTCGTCCATCGGCTGCACGGTACGCAAAAAGGGCGAGAACCAGTGCATCGGCTTTGCCGCGAGCTTCATCGACGAGGAATTTGTCCCGGGAGGAGAAAAGCTGCTCGAGCCGATGTGCGACCTTTTGGGCGAGCTGCTGCTCGACCCCGTGACGCGCAACGGCCGCTTCCTGAACGACTATGTCGAAAGCGAGAAGCAGAACCTCATCGACGCCATCCGCGGCATCATCAACGACAAGCGCGACTACGCAGACCTGCGCTTACTTCAGGAGATGTGCCGCGGCGAGCGCTACGGGGTGGACAAGTTCGGCTCCATCGCGCGCGTTGAGAAGATCACGAACCAGACGCTCTTCCGCTACTATCAGGAGTTACTCTCCACCGCGCACTTGGAGCTCTTCTACTGCGGCAGCGCCGAGCGCGAGCGCGTGGAGGAGGCCATCTCCCGCGCGTTTGCGCCGCTTCAGCGCGGGCGTGTCGTGCCGCCGGTCATCGCGGAGAAGAAAAACGCGCCGGAGACGCCGCGCGAGATCACCGAGCGCATGGACGTGACGCAGGGAAGGCTCTCGATGGGCTGGCGCGCGTCGACGAACGACGCGCCTGCGATGATGCTGGCAAATTTGATTTTCGGCGGGTACAGCAATTCCAAGCTCTTTTTGAACGTGCGTGAAAAGCTATCCCTCTGCTATTATGCTTCTTCCGCCTATCACCGCTCCAAGGGCATCGTGACGGTCTCGTCCGGCATTGAGTGCAGGGATGTGGAGACCGCCAAGCGTGAAATTCTTGCCCAGCTTGCAAGCGTGCAGTGCGGCGAATTTGAGGAATGGGAGGTCGAGGGCGCGAGAGCGTGCCTGATCGCGTCGCTCGAATCGCGCGGCGACAGCGCGGGCCGCATGGAGGAAAATGCCCTCGGTCAGGCGGCCACGGGCATCCGCGAGACAGCGGATGAGCTCATCGCGGCGCTGCGCGCCGTGACGAACGAGCGCATCGCCGAGGCCGCGCAGAGCATGACGCTTGACACGGTGTATTTCCTGACAGGGGAGGACAGCAAGGATGAATGAGAAAAGCTACCCCCGCATCGGGGAAACGGTCCTGGAAAAGACGCTGCCGAACGGCTTGAAGATATTCATCGTCCCCAAGCCCCAGCACCGCAAAAAATACGCCTTTTTCGCCACGCGCTACGGTGGGATGGACATGCAGTTCATCCGAAACGGCGAAAAGTGCGACACGCCCGCGGGCATCGCGCACTATTTAGAGCACAAGATGTTCGACACGAAGGACGGCAACGCCCTACAGGTACTCTCGCAAAACGGCGCAGAGCCGAACGCCTTTACCTCCAACGCGATGACGGGCTATTACTTTGACTGCACTGAGCATTTTGAAGAAAACCTGCGCATTCTGCTCTCGTTTGTCTCCGTTCCGTACTTTACGGACGAAAGCGTGGCAAAGGAACGCGGCATCATCGGTCAGGAGATCCGCATGGTCGAGGATTCGCCCGACTGGCAGGTCTACGAAAGGCTCCTTGCCTGCCTGTACCGCTCGTCGCCCGCGCGCGTGCCTATCGCCGGCACGGTCGAGAGCATCGCGGGCATCACGGCGGAAACGCTGTACGACTGCCACCACGCGTTCTACTGTCCGTCCAATATGGCGCTGTGCGTTGTTGGCAACGTCGATCCCCACACGGTGATCGCGCTGGCCGAGGAGGTCTTGCCCCGCGAGCGCGGCGAGGAGATCGCACGCTGCTATGGCGAAGAAGAGGACGACGTTGCCGCGCAGAAGGAGACCGTCACGCAGATGGAGGTCGCGCTGCCGCAGTTTTTAGTCGGCTTTAAGTGCGAGACGAACGAGGGCGACCTCCTGCGCCAGTCGCTCATCGGCGAGATGGCGAGCGACGTGCTGCTCGGCGATTCGTCGCCGCTCTACCAGCGCCTTTACGACGAGGGACTCATCAATTCGAGCTTTGGCGGCGGCTTTGACCAGCTGCCGGGCGTCGCGGTTCTGTGCGCCGGCGGCGAGAGCGGGCAGCCGCAGGAAGTGAGCGACGCGATTTTGGGAGAGGCGCAGCGCCTCGCGCGCGAGGGCATCGACCCTGACTTTTTCGAGCAGATCCGCCGCGCGAGCTTCGGCGCGACGCTGCGCGCGCTCAACTCGTTTGAAAATATCGCCATCTCCATGGCGGACGGCTACTTCCGCGGCTTCGATGCGCTCCGGTTCCCCGAGGCGTACGCGAGCATCGAAAAAGCGGATGTCGAGCGCTTCCTGCGCGAAAACCTGACGGACAGCCGCCGCGCCATCTCCATCATCGAACCCAAGAAAGAAGGATAACGATCCCATGAGCTTTTCCAACGCGCCCATCAGCTTTCCCGGCCTTTTCGGCGACTGGCAGTTCACCGTGCCGTCCAAGGCATTGAACATCGGCAACGGCATCTACTGGTACGGCATCATCATTGCCGCGGGCATGCTGCTGGGACTCTATTTCTGCATGAAGCAGGCACCGAAATACGGCCTGAGCGAGGATAATATCATCGACACGGTGCTCTGGGTCATCCCGCTTTCCATCATCGGTGCGAGGATTTACTATGTGCTTTTCTACCTCGACCTGTTTCGCGGGAGCGACGGCTCGATCAACTGGTCGTCGACCTACCGCATCTGGGACGGCGGCCTTGCCATCTACGGCGGCGTCATTGCAGGCTTTTTGACGGCGTATCTTTTCAGCCGCCGCCGCAAGATCTCCTTCTGGGCGCTGGCGGACTGCTGCGTGCAGGGACTTTTCATTGGGCAGGCTATTGGCCGCTGGGGCAACTTTATGAACCGGGAAGCCTTCGGCGCGGCGACGGAGCTCCCCTGGCGCATGCGGCTCTGGACGTCGGCCACGACGTATATGGATGTACACCCTACGTTTCTTTATGAGAGCCTGTGGAATGTGATCGGTCTGCTGCTGCTTTATTTTGTCGTGTCCCGCGCCCGCCGCTTCGACGGGGAGAACACCTGCTTTTACTTCATCTGGTATGGTCTCGGCCGTTTCTGGATCGAGGGGCTGCGCACCGACAGTCTGTATCTTTTCCACTGGACGCTGTTTGGTCAGCGCATCCGCGTGTCGCAGGCGTTGTCGCTCGTGATGGTGCTCGTGTGCGCAGGGATCCTCGTCTATCAGTTCAAGGTCAAAAAGGCCGACGGGTCGAATCTGTTTGTCAAGCGTGTGCAGCAGACAACGGAGGCGGAAGAAGCCGCCGCTGAGCCTACCGCGCCGGACGAGAAGCAGTAAGCTCTATGCACTATCACATCGACAAAACCGCCGCGCAGAGCGCGTATTTACAGCTCTATCACCAGCTGCGGCGCGACATCGTCAGCGGTGTTTACCCGCTGGGGACGAAGATGCCCAGCAAGCGCCTGATCGCAACAGAGACAGGCGTGAGTGTCATCACGGTCGAGCACGCGCTGGCGATCCTATGCGACGAGGGGTATTTGGAATCCCGCGAGCGCAGCGGCTTTTTCGTGAGCTTCGCCGCGGCGGACTGCTTCCCGGTCTCCGAGACGGAGACCGAGCGCCGCACGACCGTTTCTCACGGGACGGAGGATGAATTTCCGTTCCCGTCGCTCGCCAAGACGATGCGGCGTGTACTCAGCGAGTACGGCGAGAGTATTCTCGTCAAGTCGCCGAACAACGGCTGCGCCGAGCTGCGCGGCACCATTGCGGCGTATCTCTCCCGCTCGCGCGGCATCAGCGTCCAGCCGGGACAGATCGTGATCGGCTCGGGCGCGGAATACCTCTACGGACTCATCGTGCAGCTTTTGGGGCGCGAGCGCGTGTTTGCGCTCGAAGACCCGTCTTACGACAAGATCCGCAGGGTGTATCAGGCGCACGGCGTCACGTGCGAGATGCTGCGCCTCGGCAGCGACGGCATCCGCTCCGATGAGCTCACCCGCGCGAGCGCGACGGTGCTGCATGTCACGCCGTTCCACAGCTTCCCGAGCCAGGTGACCGCCAGCGCGGGCAAACGCCGCGAATATCTCCGCTGGGCGGAGGAGCGCGGCGGCTACATCGTCGAGGACGACTTCGATTCGGAATTCAGCGTGTCGAGCAAGAGCGAGGATACGCTCTTCGCCCTCGAACCCGAGCGCTCGGTCATCTACATGAATACGTTCTCCAAGACCATCGCGCCGTCGATGCGCGTGGGCTACATGGTGCTGCCGCCCGCGCTCTCCGAGCAGTTTCGGCGCGAGGTGGGATTCTATTCCTGCACCGTGCCGGTCTTTGAGCAGTATGTGCTTGCCGAGCTCATCGGCAGCGGCGACTTCGAGCGCCACATCAACCGCATCCGCCGCAGACGGCGGAAAGAATGAAAAAGCGGCGGCAAAGCCGCCGCTTTCAAAAAGTTTGAAAAATCGCTTGACGCGAAAAAATCTTTGTGCTATACTTCCATTTGCATTTGAGCGAATGCGCTGGTGTAGCTCAGTCGGTAGAGCAGCTGATTCGTAATCAGCAGGTCATGTGTTCGAGTCACACCACCAGCTCCAAAAGCATCGAAAACTTCGGTTTTCGGTGCTTTTTTGTTGTCAAAATACGGAAACGGTGATTTTGCCAGCTTTCGACCGCCGGCGCCGCTGTTGTAGCCTACTTCGCTACTTCCTGCGATGGAAGTATTCGATGAACTTCTGCACGGCGGGTGTTGGGTGGGCCTGCTTCTTCATAGCAAGGCCGATTGGGTGGTAATAGGGCTGCTGCAGGAGCGGATTTCGATTTTGTACGGGATGCGCTGCAAGATCAGGCCTGGCAGGATGCTGACGCCGAGACTCCTTTCCACCATCGCCGTGATGGCAAAATCCTCCCAGGCGGTGAAGTGGATGTCCGACTGCACATGAGCGCGCTCCAGCAAGTCGGAGACCTCGGCTTTTCCGCTGTGCTCCAGCAGCAAAAACGGCCTGACCGGCTCCCCAGCGGAGGTCAGGCAGACGCCGCTTTTACTGCGCTCCAGCAGCGTCATGCCCCATTTTTGCTCCAGATCGGCGAGCATCTTTGATGGAGGACTGCACATAATCTATCTCCCATGCTGTGCACATCCAACGCTCCCGATGCTGTACCATGCGTTCCCTCTTTCATGGGCCGCGACGATTTTGCTGGTGAACCTCGGCAGCTTGCTGATTCTCCGTTTTCGGAGCCGCTGAAAAAATGACACCGCACGGCAGAAATAACTCTGCCGTGCGGTGCGTTTTTACTTTAATTTGGTTCGTCAGGCATGGGGGACGAGCGCGCCCTTCCGGCTCGAGCGGATGACCATGCCGATCGCAAAGCCGACGAGTGCAGGCAGCAGCCAGCCGAGGTTCTTGTCGAACAACGGCAGATATTTTTCCGCAAAGGCGATAGGCACATCGAGGCGGAGCGAAGTCTGCACCGACGCGGGCAGCGTCTTCATGCAGTCGAAAATAGCGGCTGCCCATGTACCGATCATCGTTGCGACATACACGGCACGGTCATGAGCGAAGAACTTGCCGATAAAGGCCAGCAGGATAAGCGCAATGGCCGGGGGATAGATGAGCATGAGCATCGGGACGGAATACTCGATGATGGCACTCAGTCCAATGTTGGAAACGGCAAACGAAAACACCGTGAAGAGGATCGCCCAGGTGCGGTAGGAAATTTTGCCGTTCGTCATCTTGACAAACGTTTCCGAGCAGGCCGTGACAAGGCCGATGGAGGTCTTGAGGCAGGCAAAGGTGATGGTGAAGGCGAGGATAAACTGGCCCACGCCGCCAAGGTAATGACCCGCGATCTGCGTGAGGGCGATGCCGCCATTTTCGGACAGCTCGAAAATGCCTCTCGACTGCGCGCCGACCAGAATGGACAGCACGTAGATCAGCGCCATCAGCGCACCGGCAAGAAGACCGGAGGAGAGCACGTCCTCGGCGATGATGTCGTCGTTGTTGACACCCATGCGGCGAATGACGTCGATGACCACGATGCCGAAGGCGAGACCGGCGATGGCGTCCATCGTGCCGTAGCCCTCAATGAGCGCGGGAAAGAAGGAACCGTTCTGATAGGCCTCCGTCGGCTCGACCGAGGAGATCGCTGCGCCGGGGGAGAGCAGCGCCGCGATGATCAGCACTGCGAAGAAGAACAGGAAGAGCGGATTGATGATCTTGCCGATCCAGAGGGTGATCTTACCGGGGCGCAGCGAGAAGAACAGCACGAAGGCGAAGAACGCCGCCGAAAAGACAAGCAGATACAGCCACTCCGGCGAATCCGCGCCCAGCAGGGGCGTGATGCCGGTTGTGAACGAAACGGTCGCGCATCTCGGGATGGCGAAGAGCGGGCCGATGGTCAGGTACAGAAGGCAGGTAAAGAAAATGCCGTAGCCCTTGCCGACCTTGCCCGAGAGTGTCTGCAGGCCGTCGGAATGCGTGATGCCGATGGCGGCGACGCCGAAGATGGGGATGCCAACCGCCGTGATGATAAAGCCGATCATGGCGACGACCGCGTTGCGGCCGGCCATCTGGCCGAGATGTACGGGGAAGATCAGGTTGCCCGCGCCGAAGAACATTCCAAACAGCGTTCCGGCGACGAGAATCTTCTGCCGGAAGGTCAATTTTTTAGTAGTCATGGGATAATCAACTCCTTTGTGTTGAAAATATTACACCCTGCACTTGAAAAAGAGAAACGCTCGGTTATAATAGGTATATTACAAATCAAAATACCCTTTATAGGAGTGGGAATATGGACAGCAAAAAATTTGAAATTCTGATGACCGCCGTCAACCTCGGCAGCTTTTCCAAAGCGTCTGAGGTCGTGGGCTACACACAGTCGGGGCTGACGCACCTCATCAACGGTCTGGAGCGCGAGATCGGCATGAAGCTCATCCGGCGCGACCACAGCGGTATTTCGCTGACAGAGGACGGGGAGGCGCTGCTGCCCGCGATCCGCGAATACCTCAGCGCGACGGCGAAGCTCGAAAACCAGATCGAGACCATCACGCAAAAGCGGACGGCGACGATCCGAATCGCCGCTTATGCGAGCCTTGCCATGCACTGGATGCCGGAAATTCTGTACCGCTTCCGCCGCGTGTGTCCGGAGACCGACGTGGATCTCCGCATGGTGGACCACGAGCTCGAACCCTTTGAGCTGCTCGAGGAGGGGCGCACGGACGTCATCTTTGCCGCGCGGCAGAGCCACATCAACTGCGACTGGACACCGCTCTACTACGACGCGATGTACGCCATCCTGCCGGAGGACTATCCCACCGGCAGCGAAGAGACCTTCCCCATCGAGGAATTCGACGGAAAAGAATTCCTGATGCCCTACGGGCGCTTCGACATCGACGTGAACGCTGCGCTGAGTCCCAAAAAGGTGAAGCCGAATATCCGCCCCTGCCATGTGGACGATGAAACGGTCATCCGCATGGTCAGCAAGGGCCTTGGCATCACAATGATGACGGAGATCATGATGCGCGGGCGGACGCACGGCGTAAAGACGCTGCCGGTCAGCCCGAAAACGGGACGGGAGCTCGGCATTGGTATGCACCTGAGCAAGAACACGCCAGAGGAAATTCTGCGTCTGCGCGAGTGCGTGCTTGATTTCACGCGCGAGCTGATGTGAAAATTTCCCATCCGCGATTTAGAAACGGCTGCCCCATCAAAAAAGTAAAGCAGGGCGCTTGCCTTTTAGGCAAGCGCCCTGCTTTGTCGATTTTGGGAATGGTCTTATCCTTCGATTTTTGCCGAAGCCGCGCCATCACTCTTTTGCAGATGCGCATAGCGGCGCGAGGGGCGGAAGTACAGCACCGCTGCCAGCATTAGAAGCGCCGTGGCCGCAAGGCTGATGGGGAAGACCAGCATGATGTTCATAAACGTCTTGTACTGCGGGAAGACCCAGCGCAGCCAGCTCAGGCGGACGCCGCAGACGCCCAGCATCGTCAAAACGGCGGGCGGCAGTGAAATTTCAAAGCCGCGCAGGTAGCCGGAAAGCACCTCGTAGCAAAGGCTGAACAGGTGCGACGGCATGATCAGCATGAGGCGAATATAGCCCGTCTCTACCACCTGCGGGTCGCCGTTGAAGATGGTGAGCAGCGACTTTCCGAAAAAGAGGATCAGAGCGATGGCGACGCCGAGGCTGATGATGCCCTCGAGAAGACACAGCAGCAGCGTTTTCTTGCAGCGCTTGATCTCGCCCGCGCCGAAGTTCTGTCCGACGAATGTCGTGCAGGCCTGCGAGAAGGAGTTGAGGATATCGTAGGTGATGACCTCAATGTTGTAGGCCGCGCTCGACGCCGCCATGACGACCGTGCCGAGGCTGTTGATCGCGCCCTGAATGACGATATTTGCGATGGAGAACATCGCGCTCTGCACACCCGCAGGAACGCCGATGTGCAGAATTTGCCTGAGGCACAGCCCGTCGATGCGCAGCTTTTTCGGCTCAAGGCGGATGACCTTGTCCGTTTTGAGCAGGAAGACCCACAAGATCGCCGCGCTGACCGCATTCGACAGCACCGTTGCGATCGCGACGCCGTCCACGCTCATGTGGAGCGCGGCCACGAAAAAGAGGTTCAGGATCACGTTCAGAACGCCGGAGGCCGTCAGCGCGATCAGCGGAATTTTCGTCTCGCCCACGCTGCGGAAGACCGCCGCCTCAAAGTTGTAGAGCAGGATCACCGGCAGGCCCGCAAGATAGATGCGCAGGTATAGCAGCGCCAGCGGGAACACATCGTCCGGCACATTCAGCTGATTCAGCAGCGGAACGGCGAACAGCTCACCGATGACCGCCGTGATCAAACCGCCCAGCACCGCCACAACGATGGAGGTGTGCTCCGCGTGGTGCACCATCGTGTCGTTCTTTTCGCCGATGGCGTGCGCGATCGTCACGTTCGCGCCCAGCGCGATGCCGATGAACAGGTTGACGATCAGGCTGATGATCGAGCTGTTTGTGCCGACGGCCGCGACCGCCACAGTGCGGAGCTCGCCGGTAAAGTTGCCGATGACGGCGATGTCCGCGGCGTTGAACAGCTGGCTCAAAATCGCCGTGGCCGCCACCGGAACGGCAAAGCGCGGGATTTTATCTCAGAGCGTCCCGTGGAGCATATCCAATGATTTTCTCTGCGATGCAGCTTTCAACTCTACCGCCCCTTTCCGCAATTTGTCTGGCCTATGATATCACGCTTTGGCCCAAATGCAAGAGGCAGAAAGGCCAAAAATGGCAACGTCCTGCCGCCACGGAAACACCAGACGTTACAGGCATTCCTGCAAAATTTCGCAAATTTCATCACGGGTCAGCTTCTTGCAGTAGCCAGCAGTGACGTTGGTGGAATCCGCGATGGCTCGGAAGTCGGTGTCGGCGGGAATGCCAAGCTCGGTAAAGGTAGTCGGCAGGACAATCTCCTTGATGAACGCGGCCAGCGCGCCGATACCGGCGGCGGTTTCCCCGTCACTGCCCTTGGGTGCGATGCCCAGACATTCTGAGCAAACCGCGCAAACCGCGCCGCACCAGACTTGTAGATGTGGCGGTACAGAACGGGGTGGATGACCGCCAGGCCCGCTCCATGGTTGCAATTGGTGTAAGCGCCGAGCTGGTGTTCGATCTGATGCGCCTGAAAATCCGTGACCTTGCCGATCTTCAGCATGCCGTTCTCTGCCATGGCGGACACCTGCGCCAGCTCGCTTCTGGCGTCGTAATTTTCAGGATCGGTCAGCAAAATGCGGATGTTGCGGATGACGCTGCGCATGACGGCCTCATTGATATCATCGGAGAGGTTGTTTTCATCCGGCTTGCCGAAGTAGGTTTCCATCGCGTGGCTCAGCGTGTCGAACGCGCCGGAGATGACCTGCTGCATGGGAACGGACAGCGAATAGGCCGGGTCTAAGAACGCGAATTCCGCCTGCGCACCCCAGAGCGCGCCCTTGATCTTCTTTTCCTCGTGGGTGATGACCGCGCCGTTGTTCATCTCCGAGCCGGTACCAAACACCGTGACGATCGTGCGAGGGGAATGAACTTTGTGGGCAGCGTGTGCTTCGTGTACTGCATCTTCCAAATATCTTCATTTAAGTTGGCCTGCGCGGAAATGACCTTGCAGCAGTCGGAAACGCTGCCGCCGCCCACGGCGAGAATCAGGTCGACGTGATTTTCACGTGCCAGCTTTGCGCCCTCCTGCACCTTGGCATAGGTGGGGTTGGACATGATGCCGGAGAACTCCACAACGCACTTACCCTGCGCGTTCAGGATACCCATGATCTCATCGTACACGCCGTTGCACTTGATGGAACCGCCGCCATAGGCCAGCATGACGGTTTCGCCAAAGTTTGCGAGCAGGCCGCCGAGGTACTCCTTCACGCCGCCTTTGCCGAAATATACCTTGGTCTTGTTTTCAAAAATAAAGTTATTCATCATAACGTATCCTCTCTGACCGTTTTTCTTGCGGTATTCGCCGCTGTTTGCTATCATTGCCGATGGCAGCTTCCGGTTGATACTGCCGATTATCAATACCGGTTGTAACAACCGGTCAAGAGGTTTTTGAGGAAAAAACACAATTTTTACGCAGCAGAGAGGGATTACCATGCGCTACACCATGATGCAGGTCTGCAAGGAAACGGGCATGACCTATCAGGCCTTAAAATTTTACTGCAACGAGGGGCTTGTCCCCAACGTCAAGCGCGACAAAAACAACCGCCGCGTGTTTGACGAGCGAGACGTCGCGTGGATCAGCAGCCTGACGCGCCTGAAAAAATGCGGCATGAGCATTCAGAAGATGAAGGACTACCTCGCCCTCTGCCTGCAAGGCGAGCGCACCATCCCGCAGCGCAAGATCCTGCTGGCGCAGAAGCAGGAGGCGCTGCGCGCAGGCATTCGGGAATTGCAGGACAGCGTCGCCTACATCGACTGGAAGCAGAATTTTTACGACGAAGTGCTCTCCGGCAAGCGGCCGTATGAGAGCAATCTTATTCGGGTGGAAAAATAGGCGCAAGGCTGGCGTCAGCATAAAAAACAGGAGGCGTACCGCTCGGTATCGCCTCCTGCTTGCATTCCTGCCGTATTTCATCCCAGCGCCACGTCGAGCACCATCATCAGGCTGAAGCCCACGGCGAAGAACACCGTGCCGATGTTGGAGTGCGCGCCCTGCGACATTTCGGGGATCAGCTCTTCGACGACGACATAGAGCATCGCGCCCGCGGCAAAGCTCAGAAGATACGGCAGCGCCGGAACGATGAGCGACGCGGCGAGTATCGTCAGCACCGCGCCGATGGGCTCGACGATGCCCGAGAGCACGCCGCCCCAGAAAGCTCTTGCTTTGCCCATGCCCTCGGCGCGCAGCGGGAGCGAAATGATCGCCCCCTCGGGAAAATTCTGGATCGCGATGCCGAGTGAGAGCGCCAGCGCGCCCGCCGCCGTGATCTGTGCGCTGCCGGAGAGATAGCCCGCATACACCACGCCGACGGCCATGCCCTCGGGGATGTTGTGCAGTGTGACGGCCAGCACCATCATCGTCGTGCGCTGAAGTTGGCTCTTCGGCCCCTCGACCTGCCCGCTCTTGGCGTGCAGGTGCGGGACGACGTGGTCGAGCAGCAGCAAAAAGAGAATGCCGACCCAAAAGCCGAGAAACGCCGGCAGAAACGAGAGTTTTCCCATCGCCGACGACTGCTCGATGGCGGGGATCAGCAGGCTCCAGACCGAGGCCGCGACCATCACGCCCGCGGCAAAGCCCGTCAGCGAGCGCTGCACAGCGTCGCTGAGCGACTTTTTCATGAAGAACACGCACGCCGCGCCGAGCGATGTGCCGAGAAATGGGATCAAAATGCCGTAAAATGCTTCCATGTCGTTCACCGCCTTTTCTGTGTGAAATATCAATTCTGTTAGATACATCTAACTTCTGGACATAGTATACCAGCGAAAGCCGCGGGATGCAAGTGCCGCGGGACACGGAATGGGAACAATCTGTCGCAGCGGACGGGGCGAGAAAGCGTATGTAGCAAAGAAAATATCGCGAAAAATTTGAAAACCGCTCTTGCAATGCGAAAATCGCTGTGCTACAATACACAAGGTCGATCACCTTCCCGAAGGCAAGCGGGAAAGCAGGATATATTGGAAAGCTGCCCTGCGGCGGCTTTTCAAAAGACTGCGAGTTAGAGAAAACTAACCGCCTGCGCCGCGCCGGTGGGAACATCATATCAATAGGAACAGTGCCGCCTGATTTCAGGCGGCACTGCTTTTTGCGTTTTCGTGAAAAACAAAATGTTCAAACTTTCCTTTAGTTTTTTTAGGTTGGCGGGCAATCATGACCTCGTTCCAAGGGAAAAGCGAAAAACGACAGCCCCGCGGAAGCATTTGGGATACACAATGACGAAGGCGGCCATTTTTGATGAGAAGCAAAAAGATTCGTTCTCTTTTCTGTGCGGCGGCGCTGACACTGTCGCTCGCCGCGTGCGGCAGCAAAACATCGGACTGCTCCGGCCAGACGATCATCGGCGAGATCACCGATATTGACGGCACTGCCGTGACGATGCAGCTCGGCGAGCTGAGTGCGGGCGGTATGCCGTCCCATGACGGGTCTGACAGTTCCGATTCCGGCCAGACGCCGCCAGACAAGCCGGACGGCGAAACGCAGAGCGGCAACAGCAGCAGTGAGGATCATGCATCGTCCGACAGCAGTCAGCCGCCCGCAAAGCCCGACAGCCAGAGCGGCAGCACCGACAGCCAGCCGCCCGAGGCCCCGAGCGGCAGCGCCCCGGCGGCATGGGCGGCAGCAGCTTTACCGCGGGCAAGGAGAGTGTGACGCTCGACTTCGTGAATGCGGAAATTACAAAAAATGACGAGAGCATCGAGCTCAGCGACCTCGCCGAGGGCGATATCCTGACCGTTGAGGTCGGCAGCAACAACACCGCGGCGAGCGCCACGGTCGAGTCCGTGGGCGGCGGCCAGAGCTTTGGCGGCAGCGGCGAGGTGACGCAGGGCACCGCCGCCGCGACCATCAGCGAGGACGGCACCTACAGCGGCGAAAGCTACACCTCAACCGGCGACGACGAAAACGCCCTGCGCGTGGACGGCGCGGCCGTCACGCTCGACGGCGTCACCGTCGACAAGAGCGCGGGCGCGGCCTCGAACACCGAGGACGGCGACTTTTACGGCATGAACGCAGCGCTTCTCGCGATGAACGGCGCGACGGTGACCATCAAGAATGCAACCGTCCCGTCCTCTGCGCAAAATGGCAACGGCGTGTTCAGTTACGGCGGCGGCACGACGAGCGCGAGCAACTTAGTTGTCGAGACCTCCGGCAACTCGTCCGCGGCCATCCGCTCCGACCGCGGCGGCGGTACGGTCAACGTGAGCGGCGGCGCGTACACCTCGAACGGCTACAACTCCCCCGCGGTCTACTCCACGGCGGACATCACCGTGAAGAATGCGAACCTGACGGCGAACAACTCCGAAGCCCTTGTCATCAAGGGTAAGAACTCCATCACGCTCGAAGACTGCTATGTCACCGGCAACATGAGCGACACCAAGGGTACGAGCTCTTCGGAAAACGTCCACAACGTGATGATCTACCAGTCCATGAGCGGCGACGCGGACGTCGGCACGTCCGTCTTCTCGATGACCGGCGGCAGCCTCGTTGGCAGCAGCGGTGACATGTTCTACATCACGAACACCCACTGCCTGCTGACGCTCTCCGGCGTGAATATCGTCAACAATGATGCGGACGGCGCGCTGCTGCGCGTGGTCGGCAACTCCGCCAGCCGCGGCTGGGGAACCGCCGGCAGCAACGGTGCGCAGGTCGAATTCGCCGCAGACGGTCAGACGCTTGCAGGCGATATCATCGTCGATACCATCTCGACGCTCACGATGACGATGAAAAACGGCAGCACCTTCACCGGCACCATCAACATCATCGACAATGCCGGGGGCGGCACCGCCGTCAGCGACAACGCGGTCGTCGCGATCGAGAACGGCTGCACGCGGAACCTGACCGGCAACTGCACGCTTACGAGCCTCACCAACAACGGCACCATCAACTTCAACGGCTATACCATCACGCTGGCAGACGGCACGATGCTGAAGTGAGCCCGCTTTACCCCTGCTGCTGTATATACTCCTCAATGGTGCGCAGGAAGACCTCTCCGTAGCGGGAGGCCTTCCGCTCGCCGACACCCGAGACCTCAAGAAGCTCTGAGAGCGAGCGCGGCGCTTTCTCCGCCATGTCGGCGAGCGTCGCGTTCGAAAAGATGACGTAGGCGGGAACGCTCTCGCGCTTGGCAAGCTCCGCGCGCTGGGCGCGCAGCGCCTCGTAAAGGCTTCCTTTCTCGAATTCGTCCGAAAACGCGCCGCGCGGGCGCTTTTTCTCCGCCTTCGGTTCCACCCGCTTCTGCATCAGCACGCATTCGCCGTCAAAGAGCACGGCGGATGCTTTTTTTGTGGGCCGGAGCGTCGAATAGCGCTGGTCGACCTCGAGATATCCCGCGGATTCGAGGTATTCGATGTACCGCTCGATGACGCTTGGCGACATTTTGTCCATGAGACCATAGGTCGACAGGCTCGCAAGGCCGAGCGACAAAAGCCGCTGGTCGCGGCTCCCGCGCAGGACCTGAATGACGAGCGTTTTGCCGACGTAGTAGCCCAGCCGCTCGCGGATGCGCATGATGCACGATAAGATCATCTGCGCCGAGAGAGTGATGTCCTCGGTCTGGTAGGTCGCTTTACAGTTGGAGCAGTTTCCGCAGTTTGCGGGGTGTATCTGGCCGAAGTAGTCAAGCAGCCGCCCGCGCAGACAGTCGACGGATTTGCAGTACCCCGTCATCGCCTGCAGGCGCTCATAGTCGCGTTTGCGCACGAGCGCAGCGTCCTCCTCCGAGAGCTGGTCGGCTCCGCCGTTTTCGATGAGAAAGCGTGCGGTCTCCACATCAGCGGGCGCGAAGAGCAGGACGCAGTCGGCATTCTCGCCGTCGCGTCCGGCGCGGCCCGCCTCCTGATAGTAGGCCTCGAGGCTTTTCGGCATGTTGTAATGGATGACAAAGCTGACGTTTGACTTGTCGATGCCCATGCCGAAGGCGTTCGTCGCGACCATGACGGTCTTGCGGTCAAACTGAAAATCGTCCTGATTCTGCTGCCGCTCCTCATCTGTGAGGCCCGCGTGATAGCGCGTGGCGGCGATGCCGCGGTCACACAGGCTGTCGCACACGCGCTCGACCGCCGCGCGCGTTGCACAGTAGACGATGCCGCTCCTGCCCCGCCGCTCGTCAATGAGTGCGGCGAGGGCGGAAAACTTGTTTTTCGGGCGGCGCACGTCGAAATAGAGGTTCGGACGGTCGAAGCCCGTCACGATGCGGTACGGGCTTTGCAGCTGCAAGAGCCGCAGAATGTCGGACTGCACCTGCTTTGTCGCCGTCGCGGTGTAGGCCGCGACAATGGGTCTGCGCGGCAGGGCATTGATGAAATCGACAATGCCGAGGTAACTCGGGCGGAAGTCCTGTCCCCACTGCGAAATGCAGTGTGCCTCGTCCACAGCGAGAAACGACACGTCCATCTCCTGCATCAGCGATAAAAAGCTGTTCGTTTCCAACCGCTCGGGCGCGACGTAGATGAGCTTGTAGGCACCCTTGCGCGTGCGGGCGTAGACCGTGCGGATCTGCTCGCCTGTCAGTGAGCTGTTGATGTACGCCGCGGGAACGCCCGCGCTCTTGAGCGCTGCGACCTGATCCTTCATCAGCGAGATGAGCGGCGAGACGACGAGCGTGATGCCCGGCAGGAGCAGTGCGGGGATCTGATAGCAGAGCGACTTGCCCCCGCCCGTCGGCATGACGCACAGTGCATCGCGCCCGGAGAGGATCGCGTCGATCAGCGCCTCCTGCCCCGCGCGAAACGCGCTGTGGCCGTAATATTGCTTTAAGATGCTGTACTTGTCCATGAAAAAGTGTTCCGTTTCCTGTTTTTCTATGATGTTACCCCATCGGGAAGAAATTGTCCACGGAAAATTCAGAAAAAAGCGATGAGCAAAACAGGCAGAAGGAGCAGCCCACAAACAAGGCAAATGGGAATCAAAAGAGCTTGGGGCGTCTCAAGGGCGCAAAAACCGTTTCAATGTGTTCGGCGACTGGTTCTTCGTCTTCCCATGCGATATGGGCGTTTACGGCGCGGGTCTTGCCACGGCGCTGGGCTCGGCGGTGTCGTTCCTCGTGATGCTGACGCACTTTGCGAGCAGGAAGAACACGCTGCGCCTCGTGAAACCAAAGAGACTTGCGCGCAAGCTGTGGAAGATCGCCGTCACGGGCTTTTCGAGCTTCTTTATCGACATGGCGATGGGTATTCTGACTGTGCTCTTCAACCGCCAGATCATGCAATACCTCGGCTCGGACGCGCTCGCGATCTACGGCCCCATCATCAACGTCAGCATATTCGTCCAGTGCTGCGCGTACAGCGTCGGACAGGCATCCCAGCCCATCATTTCGACGAATTTCGGCGCGGGGAAAGAGGCTCGCATCCGCGAGACGCTGCGATATGCGCTGTGGACGGTCGTATTTTTCGACGTTTTCTGGACGGCGCCGAGCGTGGCGTGCCCGAATCTCTGCATCCGCATTTTTATGAGCCCGACGGAGACGATCTTGGCGATGGCCCCGTCCATCATCCGCACGTATGCGATCTCATTCCTGCTGCTGCCGTTCAACATCTTCTCGACGTATTATTTCCAGGCCATCTTACAGCCGAAGGCGGCGTTTATCGTGTCGGTCGCGCGCAGACTCGTCATCAGCGGTGCACTGATCCTGATGCTGCCGCTTCTTGCGGGCGCGGATTCGCTCTGGTTCGCCATGCCCATCACGGAGCTTGTCACCGCCGTTTACGCTGCGGCGTGCATCCGCAGATACACCGCGCGGCTCGACGCAAAAGCCGCTTGACGAAGCGCGGCCACCGCCGTATAATCATGTCGGAATTTTAACGAACAGGAGCCAAAATGTAACCATGCAGCTTGATCGACCGCACGGGCAGATGTCCGATTCGTTCCTGATGTCCGCGTTTATCATTTTATCCGGCGGATTGCAGGACGCCTATACCTATTGCTGCCGCGACAAGGTGTTTGCCAACGCGCAGACGGGCAACATCGTGCTGATGAGCACACACCTTTTTGCAGGCGACTGGGCAGGTGTTTTTCGCTATTTTGTGCCGCTGATCTCGTTTATGGCGGGCATTTTTGTGGCGGAATGCGTCCACCGCCGCTATAAGTGCATGGAAAAGGTGCACTGGCGCCAGCTCATCATTCTGGCCGAGATCGTGCTGCTGTTTTTTGTCGGCTTCCTGCCGCAGGAGGTCAACACCTTTGCAAACGCGCTCGTCTCGTTCGTCTGCGCAATGCAGGTGCAGACCTTCCGCAAGGTGCGCGGCCACGCCTACGCGAGCACCATGTGCATCGGCAACATGCGCAGCGGCACCGAGGCGCTGTGCGCCTACTTCCACACGCACGACCGCGAGGTGCTGAAAAAGGCACTGACGTATTTTGGCGTCATCGGTATTTTTGCCGTCGGCGCGGGGCTTGGCAGCGTCCTGACGGCGCGCTTTGCCGAAAAGGGCATCTGGGTGTCCTGCCTGCTGCTCGCAGTCAGCTTTTTGATGATGTTTGTGCGCGAGGAAGAGAAGAAATAAGAGGCTTTTTGAAAGATGGCTCTGTATGCAGATCGCTTTCTGCATGCTTTTGTAAAAAAAGGAGGGGACGCTGCTGCGTTCTCTCCTTTTCCTTTTGCGTTCGTTACGCGAGCGGCTTGCCGCTGAAGACGGGGAAGATGTTGAACTCGCCGTAGTCGGCGATGCGGTCCGTGTGCTTGAGCGTCTCCATGTCCTCACTCAAGATGGTGAAGTCCACGGCGGCGTTGCTCGCCATGTGGTCGGGGTTGGCCGTCTTCGGCAGCGCGACCGCGCCGAGCTCGATGACATAGCGGATGCACAGCTGCGCGGCGTTGACGCCGTACTTTTTCGCCATCTCCGCGATGGCGGGGTTCTTGAGCGCCTCGCCATGGGCGATGGGGGAGTAGGCCTCCACCTGGATGCCCTGCTCGCGGCAGTAGTCGAGCAGTGCGAGGTCGGTGTTGCTGATGTGCAGCAGGATCTGGTTGACCATCGGCTTTACGCGGCAGTCGGAGAGCAGATTTTCAAGGTCGTCGCGCAGAAAGTTCGACACGCCGATGACTCTGACCTTGCCCTCGCTTTGCGCATCCTCGAGCGCGCGCCAGACGGCTTTATTTTCTTCAGAATAGCGCTTTTCCACGCGAAACTGGTTCCACGGCTGGGGAGAGTGGATGATCATCTGGTCAAGGTAGTCAAGGCCCATCTTCTCGAGCGTTTCGTCGATGGACTTTTTGGCCTCGTCATAGGTCTTGAGCTCCGCGGCCACCTTGCTGGCGACAAAAAGCTCCTCGCGCGGAACGCCGCAGGTGCGCACGCCCTCGCCCACGCCGCGCTCGTTGCCGTAGGCCTGCGCGGTATCGATGAGGCGGTAGCTAAGCTTCACGGCGGTGCGGACGGCCTCGGCGGCCTGATCGTCGTCGATGAACCAGGTGCCAAGGCCGAGCTTGGGGATGCTCAGGCCGTTTTCGAGCGTATAAGTTTCGTTTAAGATCATGGAAATTGCCTCCGATTACAGCTTATTGTACTCTTCGTCCGAGACCGGCTCGCACCACTCGTTCCGGCAGTTTTTGCCGGGGACTTCAACGGCGATGTGGCTGAACCAGCTGCCCTTTTTCGCGCCATGCCAGTGCTTCACGTTCGCGGGGATCATGATGACGCTGCCCTCGTGCAGGCTGACGGCGTCCTTGCCCTCTTCCTGATACCAGCCCTCGCCCGCGGTGCAGAGAAGGAGCTGTCCGCCGCCGGAAGTCGCGTGATGAATGTGCCAGTTGTTGCGGCAGGCGGGCTCGAAGGTCACGTTCGCGGCGAAGAGGCTGCCTTTCGGGTCAGTCAGAGGATTTAAGAACGAATCGCCGATGAAAAACTTGGCGTAAGCGGTGTTCGGCGTGCCGGTGCCGAACATGTTGACCTGTTCAAATGCTTCTTTATTTTCGTACTTCATGTTAAAAAGCCTCCTCTGCTTTACTTTTCCACATTGTAGCGCAGCCAGACCGCGCCGCTGCCGTACTGCCGCACGCTCGTGAGCTTGAGCGGCGTGACGCCGCGCTCCATCGGCAGGCCGTCGAACACGCTCTGCATGCCGCCGCGGCCGTCGATGCCGGCGCCGATCAGAATGCTGACCTCGTCGAGTAGCCCCGCGGCGAGGAAGCCTGCGTTGATGTGTCCGCCGCCGACCGCGGCGGCTCTCTTGACGTCAAACTCCGCGGCGAGAATTTCGCACGCGCGCTTCAAGTCGACGTGTTCCTTGCCGCAGGCGATCCACGAGATGTGCTTGCCGTTGAGATACGCAAGGTACTCCTTGCTGACCTGCTCGCTCGTCAGGATGAGCAGCGGACGCTCGTCTTCGGCGCTCTCGCCCCAGAGGAGCGTGCCGTGGGTGTCAACGACGATCTCGTAGCCCTCGGCATCGGCGGCCTTGGAAAAGGCCTCCTTGCCAAGTGCTTCGGCGGTCTTGGCCTCAAACTTTCCGGGCAGCGCCATTTCGAGCTCCGCGGTCACGCGGCCGCTGATACGTGTGGGCGCGTCCAGCGCGTCGAGCGTGTCGTAATATTCCTGCACGCCGGGTAGGTGCTCGGTCATGGCGCAGTCGATACGTCCATCGACCGAGGTCATCATGTGGCATACGATATAAGGCTTGTTCATGGGATATTCCTCCTCTAAAAACTGTTGTTCTTAAAGTTCACTGATACTCTACAACTTAAAGTACACTTTCAGTCAAGAGGGTTTCGAAAATTTTTTCGATAGTCCGTTACAAAAGCTTGCACGCTTGACAGAAAGAAAATGGCACCATATAATATATAGAACATACGTTTTAGATGACGCGGCGGGGAGGAAGCTCAATGTATTTTGCCTACGGGGAAGAGGAGACCGACTATCTTAAAAAGAAGGATAAGCGCATGGCCGAGGTCATCGACCGCATCGGCCATGTCGAGAGAAAAGTGGATACTGACCTCTTTTCCGCCGTCGTGCACCACATCGTCGGCCAGCAGATCTCGACCAAGGCACAGGAGACGATCTGGCAGCGGATGCTGTCGGCACTCGGCGAGGTCAACGCCGAGACGGTCCTCGCCGCGGGTGTTTCCAAGCTCCAATCACTCGGCATGACGTTCAGAAAGGCGGAGTACATCACGGATTTTGCCGAAAAGGTCCACACCGGCGCATTCGATTTAGAAGGTATCTGGCAAAAAAGCGACGAGGAGGCTATCCGGGAGCTTTCGTCCCTCAAGGGCATCGGCGTGTGGACGGCGGAGATGATCCTGCTCTTCTGCATGCAGCGGCAGGACGTGTTGAGCTGCGACGACCTTGCCATCCAGCGGGGGCTGCGCATGGTGTACCACCACCGAAAGATCGACCGAGGGCTCTTTGAAAAGTACCGCCGCCGCTTTTCGCCCTATGGCAGCGTGGCGAGCCTGTACCTCTGGGCGGTGTCCGGCGGTGCGATCCCCGAGCTGCACGATTACGCGCCGAAAGAGAAGAAATGAGGCGAGGACGATGACTTACACCCAGCATTATGATTCGCCACTCGGCGGCATCCTGCTTGCGGCGGACGAAGAGGGCTTGACGGGCCTGTGGTTCGACGGGCAGAAATATTTTGCCCGCACACTGCCAAAAGAGTATGCCGAGAGCGAGACGCCTGTTTTGTGCGAGGCCAAGCGCTGGCTCGATATCTACTTTTCGGGCCGCGAGCCGGACTTCACGCCGCCGCTCCACCCCGTGGGTTCGGCATTCCAGCAGGCAGTATGGGCGCTGCTGCTGGAAATTCCCTACGGTGAAACAACGACCTACGGCACGCTTGCGCGAAAGCTGGCGGAGAAGCAGGGCCTAACGCACATGTCTGCGCAGGCCGTCGGCGGTGCGGTGGGGCACAACGATATTTCGCTCATCATCCCCTGCCACCGCGTGGTCGGCGCGAGCGGCAGCCTGACCGGCTACGCAGGCGGCGTCGACAAAAAGATCAAGCTGCTCGAGCTTGAAAGGGCGGATATGAAGTCCTTTTTCGTGCCGAAAAAGGGGACCGCGCTGTAAAACAAAAGAAAAGGCATTCCACGCGATAGCTGGGTGTACGTAAGACAGTATTGCGCCGAGATTGACGAAGCGGCACGAAACCGCATGGAGCTGATCGTGCGGTCACTGGCAGAGCAAAACGGCGTGACCGAGCAACTGAAAGCTGAAAACCAAATGGAATGGGTGCGGCAGATGAACGCTTGCAAGGCGCAGGCAGAGGAAGTTGTGAAAGCAGAGTTGATTTATAATTGAGCGAGGAAGTCCGGGCAGAAAACTGTTCGGACTTTTCTCATATAGTCCAAAGTTGCGGTAGAATTGTTCACAAGTTTTATGGTATAATTTGAATACGAAATTGAGCAACAAATCGGAATTTTGCGGAGATGATAAGATGGTCAATATAACAGATGTAAAACAGATTCTTCAATTTGCAATAGATGCGGAGATTAAAGTCTTTCTTGATGGCGGCTGGGGTGTAGATGCTCTTCTTGGATATCAGTCAAGAGCCCATAACGATATTGATATTTTTGTAGAAAAGAAAGATTATCAGAACTTTATAGAGATGATGAAAGCTAATGACTTTTATGAGATTAAGATGGAATATACAACATTGAACCATACTGTATGGGAAGATGCGAAAAACAGAATTGTTGATTTGCATTGTTTTGAATATACGGGCGAAGGTGAAATTCTTTATGAGGGGGATTGTTTTCCGATAGAAACTTTTTCGGGCAAAGGAAAAATTGAGGAGATAGAGGTTTCCTGTATTGAACCATATAGTCAAGTAATGTTCCATCTGGGATACGAATTTGATGAGAATGATGTGCATGATGTGAAGTTATTGTGTGAGACATTTCATATCGAAATTCCAAATGAGTATAGATAACTACAAATTTCAGTTTGTCGCACTGATAAAATCCCTTTAGGAACTAAAGGGCGCACTTCTATACTCTCCTATCGGGAGTATCGTGCGTCCTGCGGAGCTTCATTCTCCGTCAGCAGAAGAAAACTGCTTGACCGAGAATGTTGCGTCACTTCGTTCCGTCAAGGTGGCTACACCCCCTTGCGCCGCTAAAGCGGCTATCCCTTGTGGACTTGCCGTCCGCAAACAGCATAAAATGCTGTTCGCCGCCAGCAAGTTTGAAGGCGAATAAAATGAATTTTATGGAACAAGCAAATCGGAATTTGTGGAGGTGAGTAAAGTGAAGAAAAAAGCTACAATCGTGATAGTAACTATATGTGTATTGGTGGTAATAATAGGAATTACACTTTCAGCGTTTAGGTCTTCTGAAGTTTATAGAAAGAAAAAAGCATCTATAATGTGGGATTGCTCTGTGACTTGCATGGAAGCGTCAACATCCGAGAAATATGTGATAAATTATGCCGATTCAAAAGTTATATCCAAAACAGGAGCTTTGACGATTCAGAATAGAAATGATTTTGATATTGTAGTGCATTTACTGTGCGAGGGAGAACCAGAAATCGTATCAGACAAGATATCTTCAGGTGGATGCTATTCATTCTTGCAGGTTGCAGCCGATAAAGAATACACTGTTGGTATTCATGCAGCTGTTGATACGAAGACGGAAATAAAAGTGTTCGTATATGATGGTAAAGATACAGAGCCATATACGAAGTGATAGACAAATTCCAGTTTGTCTAACTGAACACAAAAACCGAATACCGAAAATCAGACCGTTGACTGGTCGCACTATGCGAAAAGTTGACGGTCTTTTTTTATCCGCAAAATCAAAAAAGGAGGTCAATTACAATGACAAAACCGAAAACCCTTGAACAGCTTCGAGCCGAAAAGGAACGAGCCGAGACGCAGCTTGCACAGGAACAGCACAAGCTGGAGCGTCTGGAGAACAGAAAGAAGTATCTGGAGAAAGGCGAACGCACCAAGCGCACCCACCGCCTTTGCAA
>OODS01000093.1_pt1 | contig 73273 bp, 67 predicted proteins | sample 1671531 | NCBI WGS metagenome assembly OODS01 (sample SAMN06348166, study PRJEB24527) | human gut metagenome | biome: human gut; feature: ankylosing spondylitis patient; material: feces | host: Homo sapiens | place: China | collected 2015-10 | reverse complement strand
GCCAGAAGGTGAATTGCCCCGCAGCGGGCAAGAGAAGCCCCTCTGGAGGGCGCACATGTCGCGGCAGAAAACGGATTTGAATTGATTTCGTGCCGTGCGCGGCACGAAACTCTGCGAGGCTTTTTACTTCTTCTTTTCGTCAATGAGCACATACAGCGCGTCGAGCGCGTCGGAGAGGCTACCGATGCGCTGGATGAGGCCGCAGGCCACTGCTTCTTCCCCGTAGAGCACGCTGCCGACGTCAGAGGCGAGGTCCTGCGTGTCCATCATCAGGCGCAAAAACTCGTCGCGCCCGATGCGTGAGTTTTTCGTCACAAAGCGCACAATGCGCTCCTGCAAGCGCTCAAAATATTGGTACGTCTGGGGCGCGGCGATGATCGTGCCGCTCGTGCGCACGGGATGGATGGTCATCGACGCCGACGGCGCGATCATCGTCACCATCGGCGCGACAGCAAGCGGCACGCCGATGGAGTGTCCCCCGCCGAGCACGAGCGAGACCGTCGGCTTTTTCATCCCTGAGATGAGCTCGGCGATGGCAAGCCCCGCCTCCACATCGCCGCCGACGGTGTTGAGCAGGAATAAAACGCCGTCGATGTCCTCGCTCTCCTCCAGATACGCCAGCAGCGGCAGCACATGCTCGTATTTCGTCGCCTTCTGCGTGTTCGGCAGCTGCATGTGGCCCTCGATCTGTCCGGCGATCGTCAGGCAGTGGATGGCCGCGCGGCTATTTTTGATGACGACCGAGCCGAAGTCGATGACCGGCTGAATGGGCGGCAGCAGCGGCTCCTGCCCGTTTTTCTCCTCGTCCTGCGAGGGGTTCGTTTCGCTTCTCATCGCAAAGTCCTCCCGAAAGTCATTTCCGGTAGGATTTGCAGAAAGCGCGAAAAGCATACCCTTTGTGCCGTCGGAAATACGAGCCTCAAACCGGGAAGCACTTTAATATCCCCAAGTCATCAGTTTCCATTCCCCGCCATCGCTGCGAGCCAACCACCAGGACCATGTGTATTCCGTGTCCGGCTCCCAAGCTCCGCCGCCCTCTTTCGGAGAGCGAAAGCTGCTGTCGAACATGATGCATTGTGTAAAAGCCAGATCGTTGTCATTTGCCTTTTCCAAATCATTCATCCACGAAAGGTTCTTTTCATCCGTGCAGACGTCATCTGACGAATATGAAATGCTATGTAATTCGCAGCCTTCCCACGAACCGATCATCTCTTCGATCACCTTTATCGCATCATCCATATCCTGTTCTGTGTAGACAGCCGAATCGCCATAATCGACCGTTATGTTTGACGTTTCCTTGTTGCCGCATCCAGCCAGCAGGGCAAAAAGCACTACGCAAATAACCGATAAGCTGTATTTTTTCATCTTATGGCCTCCATATCTCTCATTTTTCTATATTTTTATACTGCTTATTTTACCAGAAAGCATTGTCCGAATCAAGCGAAAAAGCGCCCGAGGGCGTTTTCCTCGGGCGCTTGCAGCTTTTTATTTGTACGTCAGCAAATCTTCCACGCCCTTGCGCTTCGGCGCGGCGGGCTCCTCATCGGGATAGCCAAGACCGATAACACAGCCGACCTTCTGATTCTCCGGCAGGTTCAAGAGTCTCGTGATCTTCTCTTCGTCGAAGTAGCCCGTGATGACCGTGCCGACGCCGCGCTCCCACGCGGCAAGACAAAATGTCTGCGCGGCGATGCCCGCGTCGAACATCTCAAAGCCCGCCTCCTTCGGCGTCGAAAACGAGCCGTCGCGCTCGTAGCCCGAGCGGCCGGTCACATAGGTAAGCACCATAACGGCGGGGCAGTTTTTGAGCGTCTTCTCGTTCAGCTTGAAATCAAGCACCATCTCCTCCGCCATTTTATCGATCGTCGTGCGGTCCTCGACGAGCACATAGCGCGCGATCTGCGTATTCTTCCACGAGGGGGCGTAGGCCGCGTCCGCGACGATCTGCTCGATGACCTCGTGCGGAACGGGTTTTGGCTGGTACTTACGGATGCTTCTTCTGCTTCTGATGGCCTGTATCGTTTCCATATTTGTTTCTCCTTTGCTGACGGTTTGAACGCAATGCCGATCCACGGCGTTTCTTTGGCGTTTATCATAACAGAAGCGTGCGCAAAAATCCAGTGGCAAAAACAGTGCAGGCAATACCTGCTTTGCCAGCTTGCCTTATTGCAAGCCCGTCAGCGGCTTTTCCTGATTGAATCCATTGGTCAAGCCATAGGACATGCCAAGCGTTCCAAACGGGAAATAGTGAACCGTATAATAGGCCCGTCCCGCTGAAAACTGCTCGATGGAAATGTAAATCGGCAGCAAGGGCACTTTCTTTGAGTAAACTCCCATCGACTGCGCGCAGATCTCAGCGACATACTCCTCCGGCACCTCGCACCTGCGTGAAACAAAAGGATGGGAAGAAATGCAGGCCAATATCATACCGAACAGGGCTACGATCAGCAGTGCGATCATCGCTTTTTTGCGTTTCTTCATGTTCTGTCACACCCCTGTGCGTTCCTCTGCTTTCTGCCTCTTCTCCATACGATGATCGCATGGATGATGAGGGACGCGACCGATATCGCGACGATCTGGGAGTGGGATGTGAACGGCTTACAGTACCATTCCATCGGGTCTAACTGCGACAGCTTTGCCGTCAAATAGGAGGACATAAAGCTCAGTATATTCCCGATAAAAATGATGGGAACGTTATTTGTTTTCAGCGCGCACCGGTACAAAATCACAAAGCTGACGATCATCACGCCGTAATATAGCATCGTCCCCGAAGTAACGTCACCCTTCACAGAAAGGTAGGCAAACGGTACGCAGTACGCAGCGAGCAGCAACGCTCTGATGAGACACGTTTTTTTCATAAATACCTCCCATTTTCTCTCAAAATCTCTCTTCTGTCATCATATCAGACCTTTTGCGCAAAGTCTACCATAGAAAAAGCGCCCGAAGGTTTCCCTTCGGGCGGTCCCTGCATTCACTTTTCTTTTCCGTAGAAGAACAGCGCCACCGTTCCCGGGCCGACATGGGCGCCGGTGACGGGCTCGTAGACCACGGTCAGACATTCGCCGGTAAAGCCCTTTTCGCGCAGCAGCGCGATGAGCGCCTGCGCGCCCTCTTCATTGTCCGCGTGGGCGATGCCGAGCATCTCGCTCTTGTCGAGCGCGCGGCCGTCGTAATAATTCGCAAGCTCCTGATAGGCGCGCTTCATGCCGCGCACCTTGCCGCAGGAGACGATGTGCCCCGTCTCGTCACCGCACAAAATCGGCTTGATGCTCAGCACCGTGCCGATCAGTGCCGTCGCGCTCGAAATGCGGCCGCCGCGCTTTAAGTACGCAAGGTCGTCGACCGTGAAAAACTGGCACATGTGCGGTCTTCTCGAAAGGAGATGCGCTTTGATCTCATCGAGGCTCGTTCTCTCTTCGATCATGCGCGCGGCTTCGAGCACCTGTAACCCCTCGCCAAGGGAGGCAGCGTAGGTGTCGATCGTGACGATCTTCCGCGCGGGGTATTTTTCCGTCAGCTCGCCCGCGGCGATAACCGCGGCCTGCGCCGTGCCGCTGATGCCGCCGGACATGCCGACGTAGAGCACATCGTCGCCCTGAGAGAGCGCACGTTCAAAGTAGTTCGCCATCAGGTCGGGATTGACCATTGAGGTCTTGACGACCGCACCGCGGCGCATCGCGCCGTAGAACGCCGCGCCGTCGAAATCCACATCATCGGGATAGTCCGTCTCCTTTCCATCCACCGTGTAGGAAAACGGCACAACGGTGATGTGGTGTTGTTTCGTCAGCGCGACCGGCAGGTTCGCGGACGTATCGGTGAATAACTGGAGCATGACTCTCTTCCCTTCCTGATCCTTTGGCATTCTGATAGCTTATCACGCCACGCTCGCTTATGCAAGCAAAACCGCAGAAAACTTTACAATTTGTTCAACATTGTATGACTTTTTGGCAGAAAACGCTCTCCCACGGCACGTGGGAGAGCGCTTCTCGGAATCTCAGAATATTTTCTTACGCCTGCTCAAAGATGGCCTTCATACACTTGTAGGTCATGTAGCAGTCGAGCTTGGCGACCGTTTCATACGGTGCGTGCATCGAGAGCACGGGCACACCCGCGTCGAGCGTGTCGATGTTGCGCTGGGCCATGAACTTGGCGACCGTACCGCCGCCGCCGGCGTCGGTCTTGCCCATCTCGGCCATCTGCCAGAAGACGCCGTTGTCGTTCATCAGCTTGCGTACCTTGCCGACGACCTCGGCGCTTGCGTCGCTCGCGCCGCCCTTGCCGCCGGAGCCGGTATACTTGCACAGCGCCACGCCGTAATTGACGAAGGCGGAGTTGCGCTTGTCGTACACGTCGGCAAAGTTCGGGTCATAGGCCGCCGTCACATCTGCGCTCAGGCAGAAGGAGTTGGCAAAGCAGTCAGAAAGCGCGATGCCCTGCGTGCGGCACATGTCGCCCATGAACCACTCAAACGCCTGAGACAGCATACCGGACACGCCCTCGGAGCCGATCTCCTCCTTGTCCGCGAAGATGCAGACCGCGGTCTTCTTCGGGGACACAGCGTCAAAAATACCTGCAAGCTCTGCATACGCGCAGACGCGGTCGTCGTGACCGTAGGACGCGATGAAGCTGCGGTCAAAGCCGATGTCGCGCGCCTTGCCGGCGGGGACGACTTCGAGCTCGGCGGAGATGAAGTCCTCCTCCGTAATGCCGTACTGCGCGTTCAAATACTGGAGAACGCCGAGCTTGAAACGGTCGGAGCAGTCCTTATCTTCAAACGGCTTTCCGCCGAGCAGCACGTTTAAGCTCTCGCTCGGGATGGCCTCGTTGAGCGGCTTTTTGCCCTGCTCGCGGCCAAGGTGCGGTAAAAGGTCGTTGATGATGAACTGGGGATCGTCCTCCTTGCCGCCGATGTGGACGTCGACCTTCGAGCCGTCGCGCAGCACGACCACGCCGTGCAGCTCGAGGGGGATCGTCACCCACTGGTACTTGCGGATGCCGCCGTAGTGGTGGGTCTTGAAGTAGGCCATCTCGGCCTCCTCGTAGAGCGGGCGGGGCTTTAAGTCGAGGCGCGGGGAGTCGGTATGCGCCGCGCCGATGTTCGCGCCGTGGCTCAAGTCCTCGCTGCCGATGACAGCGAGCATGATGCCCTTGCCGCGGTTATTGAAGTAGACCTTGTCGCCGGCGCTCAGCTTCATACCCGCTTCGTAGGCCTTGAAGCCCTTCTTTTCCGCCAGCTCGATGCAGTACTCCACGCAAAGGCGCTCGGTCTTGCCGTTGTTGAGGAACTTCTTGTAGTCCTCGCAATAGGCCTCCATCGCTTTTTCATCCTCTGCGCTCAGGCGGTCATAGCCATTCTTGGGGGCGTAGAGCAGTTTTTCAGCGAGCTTGTTCTTTTCACTCATCTCTCAGTTTCCTCCTTCAAATTGTTGATGATCGTGTTGATATAGACCTCTGCCGCGTGTTCCGCCTTTTCAGCGGTCGGCAGATCGTTCACAAATTCATAATCGCACTGCGCGCGGAAATAGTCCGCGTCCTTCTGTGCCGCGATGCGCGACCTTGCATACTCCTCGGTGATGCTGTCGCGCGCCATGATGCGCTTGACCCGCACCTCTTCAGGCGCCGTTACGGCGACGGTCGCGTCGCAGATCGCGCCAAGGCCGCTCTCGATGAGCTTGATAGCATCGAGGCCGATGATCTCCGCGTTCGTCGCCGCCATTTTCTGCGCCAGCGCGCGCGGGATGCGCTCGTGCACGATGGTGTCGAGCTCGGCGAGCTTTTTTCTGTCCTTGAAGACGATCAGGCCGATGGCGTGGACGTCCACGCTGCCGTCCTGCCGAAAAATGACATCGCCGAACGCCTCGCGCAGCGTGCGCAGCAGCGGCTCATCATCTTTTAACATCTCGTGATAGACCGCGTCGCAGTCGAGCACGCATGCGCCCTTTCTTTCAAGCGCGCGCAGAAGGCTCGTCTTCCCCGCGCCCGTGCCGCCGGTGATGCCGATGACGATCTTGCCGTCGTCCGCGTCCTCCACATGGAAGCCCGCGGCCTTTTTGAGGCGGTTGCCGATGGCAAGGCCAAGGCCTTTACTGTCCGGACACTGTGCCCAGATCTCGCCCACATTCGTCTCGTCGAACGTCCGCAGCGCGTCGAAGACGTGCTGCGCCTGCGCGCGCTTATCGTCGCTCGCACCGAGGGGGTGGACGATGTGCCCGTCGAAGAGCTGCGCGAACTCGTCAAAGCAGATGATGCCGGACTTCTCGCCCGCGTGTGTGAGCAGATAGCGCGCGCTCGCCTTCGCTCCGCCGGTCACGACCGTGACGGGGGCCTTAGGCGCATAGTGGCGGTACTTCATGCCCGGGGCGCGCGGCTTTTCGCCGTCATTCATCTTCTGCGTCACGGCCTTGTCGACCGTCACCTCGCCCAGCGCATCGCGCAGGCTCTCGAGCGGCAGTCCGCCCGGGCGCAACAGCTGCGGCGGCGTGACCGTCAGGTCGATGATCGTCGACTCCACGCCCACCTGACAGGGGCCGCCGTCGACGATACCGTCGATCTTGCCCCACATGTCCTCGCGCACGTGCTCTGCCGTCGTGCAGCTTGGGCGGCCCGAGGTGTTCGCGCTCGGCGCGGCGACCGGCACGCCGGATGCTTCGATGATGGCGCGCGTGACCGCATGGTCGGGACATCTCATGCCGACGGTCTCGAGCCCGCCGGTCGTGCGCAGCGGCACGCAGGGCTTTTTCTTTAAGATCATCGTCAGTGGGCCGGGCCAGAAGCGCTCGGCCAGCTTGTAGGCCGCGTCCGGTACATCCTCGCAGTAGCGCATAAGCCAGCTTGCGTCCGGAATGTGCAGGATGAGCGGGTTGTCCTGCGGGCGGCCCTTGGCTTCGAAAATATGCAGCACGGCATTTTCATCAAGGCCGTCCGCGCCGAGGCCGTAGACCGTCTCCGTCGGGATGGCCAGAAGCCCGCCGCGGCGCAGAATGTCCGCCGCCTGCGCGATGCTCTCTTTATCCTCCACCGTGCGGAGGGTAAACCATTTTGTCTCCAATGTTCTCTCTTCTTTCTTAAGCCTCGGTGCTCTCGCGCAGCTTTTCGGCCTGCTCCTGCATCGTGAGCGCATCGATGATCGGGTCTAAATCGCCGTTCATCACGGCGTCGATGTTGAAATTCTTGTTCTCGCCCGTCAGGCGGTGGTCAGTCACGCGGTTTTGCGGGAAGTTATAGGTGCGGATGCGCTCGTTGCGCATGCCGCTGCCGACCTGCGCGCGGCGCTCGCTCGTGATCGCACCCTCCACGCGCTCGCGCTCAGCCTCGTAGAGCTTGCTCGCGAGCATCGCCATACACTTGGCGCGGTTCTGGAGCTGGGAGCGCTCCTCCTGGCACGAAACGACGATGCCCGTCGGCTTGTGGATGAGGCGCACGGCAGAGCTCGTCTTGTTGACGTGCTGGCCGCCTGCGCCGGAAGCGCGGTAGACCTGCATCTCAATGTCTTCGGGCCGGAGGTCGACGTCGACCTCCTCCATCTCCGGCAGCACGGCGACCGTCGCGGTCGAGGTGTGCACGCGCCCGCCGGACTCCGTCTCCGGCACGCGCTGGACGCGGTGGACGCCGGATTCAAACTTGAATCTCGAATACGCCCCATCGCCGCTGACGATAAAGTCAGCTTCCTTAACACCGCCCAACTCCGTATCGTTGTAGTTGAGCAGCTCCACGCGGTACCCCCGCTTTTCCGCGTACATCGCATACATGCGGTAGAGGTCGGCGGCAAAAAGCGCGCTCTCCTCCCCGCCCACGCCGCCGCGGATCTCGACAATGACGTTTTTGTCGTCGTTCGGGTCGCGCGGCAGGAGCAGCACGCGCAGCTCGTCAAAAAGGCGCTCTTTTTCCGCCTTGGCAGTGTTCAATTCCTCCTGCGCCATGTCCTTGAGCTCGGGATCGGATACAAGCTCCAGCGCCTGCACGATGTCGTCCTCGCACTTCTGGTACGCGCGGTAGGTCTCCACCACGGCGGAAAGCTCCTTCTGCTCGCGCGTGAGCGCGCGCAGCTTCTTTGGGTCAGCGTAAATTTCCGGCACTTCGAGCAGCTCGCCGATCTCGTCATAGCGGCGCGCAAGCTGTTTGAGCTTTTCCCACATCAGGCCTTGTCCTCCGCAATGAAGTCAGAGCAGGCCTTGACGAACTGGTCTCGCCAGAAGTGGTAGCCCGCGGAATCGGGGCAGAGCGAGACCTCCGCCACGTGCGGCGTCTGCAAATAGAGGTCCATCTGGCGGAAGACGTCCTTATAGTCCTGCTCGCTCTTGTGCGTGATGAGATACGCCGCGTTCTGGATCTCATAGCCGCGGCGCTTCAAAAAGCCGCGAATAACGCTCGAACAGCGGCCCGCCCACACGGGCGTGCCGAGGATGACGAGCTTGTAGTCCGACAGCGGCTTCTGGCATTTCGGGCGCGAAACCGCACTCGTGCGCTTATGCATCGCGTCAAAGCAGCAGCGAAGGTAGCCCATCGTGCCGCTGCGATCGACCTTGTCGCGAATTTCGAGACATTCGCAGTCCAGCGCCTCGGCGACCTCCTCCATGGCTTTTTTCGTGTTTCCCGTGCGGGAATAGTAAAGGCATAAAATGTTATCGTTCATACTCAGTTTCCTCTCAGCAGGAGCCAACCGGTGGCAAAGGCCTCCCGCACATAGTAGTTGAGCTGTAAGGCATCGTAATAGGCGCTGCGCGGCAGCGTCGCCGCCACGCCGCAGGCCGCATCTGTTCCGGCGATGCGCCCCGCCCTAAAAATATGGTAGTCGTTCGTGACAAAGGCGAACATGTCGCCCGCATCAAGCCCCAGCTCCGCCATGATCTCTTCGCTGTAAGCAAAGTTCTCCTGCGTACTGGTCGATCGGTCCTCGCGGTAGATGCGGCTCTCGTCCACGCCGTGGGCGATGAGCCAGTCGGCCATGCAGTCGGCCTCGGAGATATCCTCCCCCGGCCCCTGACCGCCTGAGCAGATGATGGGGATGTCCGGCTTGTCCGCGATGAAGTCAAGCGCCGCCTGCAGCCGCGACGAGAGCATCAGCGACGGCGTCGTGCCGTTCACGCCCGCGCCCAAAATAACCACGCACTGCGCGTCTTCCGCGCGCCCGTCCGTGTGCGCGCCGCGAATAACGAGCGATTCAAGATACCCGAATGCGACAAGGCCCAGGCACACGAGCGCGAGCAGAACGCGTTTTCCCCACTTTGCCCACGCATGCTCTTTGTACTGCTCGAGCATCGCAAAGACGATCAAAAGCGCCGTCAGGCACCAGAACAGCAGTCCTGCAAAGCGCACACCCGGGACGGCCCGGCACGTCGCGCCGAGCACGGCGCAGGCTGCTGCCGCTGTCCACAGTTTTTTCTGTCTCTTCATGGTATGTTCCTCATTCGCCCGCCTGCTCGGCGAGCGTTTCCCACTTTTCCATCAGCGCGCCGAGCGTCTCCTCGGCGGCTTCCTTCTCCTTATAAATTTCGCTGTAGCGCTCGTAGTCGCCGCCCGCCTCTTCGAGGCGCTGCTCGATCTCGGCGATGGCGGTCTCCTGCGTGGAAATTTCCTTTTCACAGATGGTGAGCTGCCGCCGCGCCTGCTGGGCAGAGCGGTTCGGCTTTGGTTTTTCTGTAACCGTCTTTTCCTTTACAGCCTTTGGCGTGTGGTCGATCTTGTTCTGCGCCTCCAGTGCCTTGACCTGCCGGTAGCGCGCAAAGCCCATCGGATAGTCGGTGATGACGCCGTTTTCAAGCTCCCACACACGCGTTGCAAAGCGGTTGATGAAATAGCGGTCGTGGCTCACGAACAGGAGCGTCCCGTCGTAGCTCTCCACCGCCTCTTCGATCCACTCGCGCGACGCGATATCGAGGTGGTTCGTCGGCTCGTCGAGGATCAGGAGATTCACTTCCTCATCCATCAGGATGCAGAGCTTGAGGCGCGAAAGCTCGCCGCCCGAGAGCACGCTGACGCTCTTAAAAACGTCCTCGCCCGTGAAGTGGAACGCGGCCAGGCGGTTGCGCGCGCTCTGCGGCGTGATATTGCGCTTGGAGTAGAGCATCGTGTCGACCAGGTTTCGTTCCGGCACGTCGAATTCGACGATCTGCGGCAGGTACGCGATGCGCACCGACGGGCCGAACTTGATCTTGCCCTCGTCGGGATATTCCTCTTCCATCAGCATCTTGATGAGCGTCGACTTGCCCGTGCCATTGTCGCCAATGAGCGCGATGCGCTCGCCGCCGCGCACCTGCAAGTCCACGTCGTGGAACAGCACACGGTCGCCGAAGCTCTTTTTGAGCTTTTTGAGCGCGAACACCTCGTCGCCGTAGAATTCCTGCGACTTGAACTGCGCGCTCAGTGCCCGTTCCTTCGTCGGCTTGTCCGTCGTGCGCATACGCTCGATGCGCTTTTCCATCGACAGCGCGCGGCGGTACGTCTTGTCCATGCCCTTGAAGGCAAACATGCGCAGCTGCTCGGCGCTCTTTTCAAGCTGGGCAATCTTGGCCTGCTCCTTTTCGTATTGGCGCATCTTTTCCAAATAGCGGCGCTCTTTTTCCACCGCGTAGAAGCTGTAGTTGCCGCTGTAAAACTCCGCCTTGCCGTCGAGCACCTCGATGACGCGGGTGATGGTGCGGTCCAAAAAGTATCGGTCATGCGAGATGGCGACGACCGTGCCCTTGAACGTTGACAAATACTGCTCCAGCCATTCGATGGCGTGCAGGTCCAAATGGTTCGTCGGCTCGTCGAGAAGTAAAATATCCGTATCCTCCAAAATGAGGCGGCCGAGGTTCACGCGCGTCTTTTCGCCGCCCGAGAGCGTGTCAAACAGGCGCTCGCGCATCTCCGGCGGGATGGAAAGGCCGTTGGCAACCTTGTTGATGGGCGTCTCGGTGTCGTAGCCGCCGAGACCCTCGAACTTGGCCGAAAGCTCGCCGTAGCGGCGCAGCGTCTCTTCGCTCTCGTCGCCGCTTGCCATCTGCTGGGAGAGGGCGTTCATCTCGTCCTCCATCCTCTGCATGCGCGAAAACGCGCTCTTGAGCACGTCTTCGACCGTGTAGCCCTCGGGATACACGGGGATCTGTGAGATGAGACCGAGCCTGCGGCCCGAGGCGATGCTCACCTCGCCCGCGTCGTAGTCGAGCTCGCCCGTCAGGATGCGGAAGAGCGTCGTCTTGCCCGCGCCGTTTTTGCCGAGAAGACCCACGCGCTCGCCCGTGTCGATCTGAAAGGTGATACCGTCCAGTATTTTCTTTTCGAGGTCAAAGGACTTGATGAGTCCCGTAACACTGATGTCGATCATGCTTTGGTCAGTTCCTCTACGATCTTCTCAAAGTGCATGGAGTGCGAGGCCTTGACGAGCATCGCCGTCTCCGCCGTGAACGCCGCCTTGACGGCGCCCATCGCCTCGTCCACGCTCCCGAACCACTGTGCAGAGGGGTTCCCTTCTGTAAAGTATTTTGCCCGTGCACCGATTGCGATGACAGTGTCGATGCCGAGCTCTTTGGTGAGTTCTCCGATTTCCTTATGCGCACGCTCGGTGAGCTCTCCGAGCTCCGCCATATCGCCGATGACGGCGGCCTTTTTGCCGCCGCTCGCGCCCAATACGCGCAGCGACGCCGCCATCGACTGCGGACCCGCGTTGTAGCAGTCGTCGAGCAGGCGGCGGTTTTCAGAGAACGTGATGACGTGCATGCGTGAGCCCGCGGGCTCATAAGCCGCAGCGCCGCGCTCGATCTCCTCTTTGGTCTCGCCAAGGTACTCACCGATGGCCGCGGCCATCGCCGCGGAGTAGATCATGTGCTTTCCCGGCACGGGGATAGAGAGCGCGTAACGCTCCTTTGCCGTCGTCACGACGCAGCGAATGCCGTCGATGCCAAGGTCTTCGACCTCGCTGACGCGGACATCGCAGTGCTCGGACAGGCCGCAGCGCAACGTTTTCTGCGGCAGAGAGACGGTGTTCAAAAGCTCGTCGTCGCCGTTTAAGACGGCGAGGCCGTCTTTTTTGAGGTTTTCAAAGATCTCGCACTTGGCCTTCAGAATGTTCTCGCGCGATCCGAGGTATTCAATGTGCATGTCGCCGACGTTCGTGATGACGGCGATATCGGGCTTCACCATCTCGCCAAGATACCGGATCTGCCCCGCGCGGTCCATGCCCGTCTCGATCACCGCCGCCTGATGCGCGCGGGAGAGGCCCAGCAACGTCTGCGGCGTGCCGATCTCATTATTATAGTTGGCCGCGGTCTTGAGCGTATGGAACTTCACGCCCAGTACCGAGGCGATCATTTCCTTTGTTGTCGTCTTGCCGACGCTGCCCGTCACTTGCACAAAGGGAATAGAAAACTGCGCACGGTACCACGCGGCCAAGTCCTTGAGCGCAAGCAGCGTGTCAGGCACCTTGATGTAAAACTTTCCGGGCAGCAGCGTTTCCGGCACGCGGGCGCACAGACAGCCCTCCGCGCCCGCGGAAATCGCCTTTTCGATATAGTCATGCCCGTCGAAGCGCTCGCCGACGAGCGGCACGAAAACTTCACCCGCTTTGACGGTGCGGCTGTCGGTGTTCACGCCGAGGATTTGCGCTGTCTCATCTCCCTGCAAGAGCTCACCGTGCACCGCCGCGAGCAGCTCCTTTACCGTGATGGCCTCCATTTACAGCCCTCTTTTCTGCTTCAGCGACTCTTCGACGATTTTTTCGCACAGTTCCTCGTAGCCGATGCCGACCGCCGCCGCCTCCTGCGGAAGAAGGCTCGTCTTCGTCATGCCGGGCAGCGTGTTGATCTCAAGGAAGTACGGCGTACCGTCCGGCGTGACGATGAAGTCCGCGCGGGAGTAGACGCTCAGGCCGATCAGGCGGTAGACCGTCTCGGTCGCGGTGCGCACGCGCATCTCCCAGTCCTCGGGGATTGGCGAGGGGCAGATCTCCTCCGCCGCGCCGGCCTGATACTTGTTCGCGTAGTCATAAAAGCCCGTCTTCGGGATAATTTCGATGGAGGGCAGTGCCTTGCCCGCGATGATACCAACCTGGATCTCGCGGCCGGAGATGTACTGTTCGAGCACGACCTGCGCGCCGAACTGTAAGCACTCTTCAAGCGCTTTTTTGAGCTCCGCGCCCGTATGCGCGATGGAGACGCCGACAGACGAGCCGTTGGCGACCGGCTTGACGACGCAAGGGAGCTTCGTTTCCGACACAAGGCGCGCGATGTCGCCTTCCGTGTAGCGCACGGTGCGCCACTGCGGCGTGATGACATATTCCGACACAAGACGCTTCGTCAGGTCCTTATCCATCGCAATGGCGCTCGATAAGTAGCCCGCGCCGGTATAGGGGATGCCGAGCAGGTCGAACGCCGCCTGCACGCGGCCATCCTCGCCGCAGGTGCCGTGCAGCGCCAGAAAGACGACGTCCGCCTTGGCGCACACATCGAGCACGCCGGGACCGAAAAGGCTCTTGCTCTGATCCTTGCGGCTCGCGCGCACAGCGGCGAGGTCGGGCTCCGCCTCGGCGACGGAATAGTCGCCGCAGAAGCCGTCCGGTGTGTCGAAAACATCTTCGAGCTTACCGTCATAGTCCTCAAAGCCCATGAACATATCCACCAGAATGGCCTGATGCCCGCGCGCTCTCAGCGCGCGGCAGATCTTGTTGCCGCTCGAGAGCGACACATTGCGCTCCATACTCAGGCCGCCTGCTAAAACAACGATACACATACCGTTTTCCTCCTTATTTTTAAAAGGAACGTCGCCGTCCCCGTTTATCCATACTATACTAATTTATACTTTACCACAGCTTTTTCCCAAATACAAGCAAAAGAGAGCGGCGTGAAAACCGCTCTCTTTTGTTCGCTTTTCTCACTTTTTGCCCTTAGCCGAAAATGCCGGAGAGCAGTCCGCCCTTTCCCGCGCGTCCGTCCTTGAGCGTCATCGCCGCGCTGAGGATCTCTGCCGCCTGCGCACGTGTCACGCCCGAGCGCATCTCGTCAGTGGAAAAACGCCCACTCTCGATCACGCTGACGGACTGCAAATTCGCCACCGCCTGTGCGCACCAGGCGTTGTCCGCGTCCTGCACGTCGTAGTCCGAGAGGTCCACGTCCGTCACGCGAAGCAGCCGGTTCAGCACGACCGCGGCCTCATTGAGCGTAATGGCGTCATTCGCGCGAAAGGCAACGCCCTCCGCCGTGCTGACGCCGGACACAACGCCCGCATTCAGCGCGCTCACGGCGTAGCCCTTCGCCCAGGTCGGTATGCTCGCATCGTCGCAGAAGCCGGTCATCTGCACATCCTCCGCGCTCACGTCCATTGCCGCGAGCGCCATCGCGACAAATTCACCACGTGAAAGCGTGCGCTCGGGCTCAAAGAAATAGCTGTCCCCGATCTTCGCGCCCACAAACACACCGTGCTCGGCAAGATCGACCGCCGCCGTATGCGCACGGCTGCCGCCCATATCAGCGTAGCAGACGCCGCTATTTGCCTTTTCGATTGTGATGCTCACCGTCGCGGGCAGCGAAATGTTGCCGTAGGCGTCGATCGCCGTGTAGGTGAAGCTGTCCGTTCCCAGCTTGCCGCCAGGCGTGTAGACAAAGCCGAGGCCGTCCTCCGTCAGCGCGACCATGCCCTTTTTCGGCTCCTGCGCGATGGCAAAGGTCACCTCGTCGCCCTCGTTGTCCACCGCGCGGAATTCGCCCTCATACGGGACGCCGCGGTAGACCTTGATCTCCATGTTCTCTGCCACCGGCGCGCCGTCGACAGCTTTCGCCTCCTCTTTTCCCTTGCCGAACAGCGCCGACGCACTCTGCATCGGCACGAGGGTAAGCAACAACAGCGCCATCACAAACGGCAGCGCGCGCCAGAATTCTTTTCGCTTTTCCATATTGAAATGCTCTCCTTCCAAATAAAACTTGCAGAGTTATTGTTTGTATTGTGGGCAATTATATGCAAAATTGCAGTTCTTGCAGCGCGATGCGCTGCTCTGTGTTCCCCACGCCGCGCAGGGGACACGGACAAGGGGGCCATTCTCTTTCACAAAAGAGAATGGCCCCCTTGAACCCCCAAGAGAAAGGTTCTGATTGGCAGTCTCAGGCTTGAATGACCTTTATGCCTCCGGAATGGAAGCACCTGCGTGGCGGCATTGCTAACGCTCGCCGCCATTGCTTTTGCTATATGATTTGCCTCTACTTCTACTATCCGCTGCCGCTCTGCTGATCTTGTAGGAGTGCAGCCTAATCGCCGTCTACCGATGGTGCGCATATCGCGGCGAGCGAAACAATGCCGCCTTGGCAGGCAATAGCAAGTCTGTGCAAATCCGAAGTAGACGGAGATTGCGTAAGGCTAACGACACGCAGGCAAAGCGACAGCGAAGATAGAAGAAAGTCAAATCGTTTAGATACATCATCAAGCAGGCACATGATTGCGCAGCGCGTGCAGTTCTTCAAGCCGCAATCTGACAATACAAAGTCTTTCTCTTGGGGTTCCAAAGGGGATATTCTCTTTTGCGAAAGAGAATATCCCCTTTGACCCGTGCAGCGCCTTTGGCGCTGCTTCCTCGCGGCACACGTGCCGCGACTCACTTTGCACCTGAGCAAAACTGCACAGAGAATTTTCCAAAAACCTATTGACTTTTTCAAAGTCAGAAGTTATACTTGAACAGCCGCTTTGAATGGGCTTAAAGTTTCGGAAGGTTTCGAGACTTTTCGAACGCCCCCGACAGCGAGTCCGTAATTAAGGAAAGAGGTGCAAGTAATGCAAGCGATCATCGTTACCGGCGGTAAGCAGTATGTTGTGAACGAGGGCGACACCCTGTTCATTGAGAAGCTCCCCGTCGAGGCGGGCGACGCCGTTACCTTCGATCAGGTTTTGGCGATCGTTGACGGCGAAAACACCAAGTTCGGCACTCCCGTGGTGGAGGGCGCGAAGGTGGAGGCCACTGTCGTTAAGAACGGCAAGGGCAAGAAGGTCCGTGTCTACAAGTACAAGGCCAAGAAGGGCTATCACAAGCGTCAGGGTCATCGTCAGCCTTATACCAAGGTTGAGATCGGCAAGATCTCCGTCTAAGGCATGACCACTGTTACTTTCCTCACCGAAGGAAATCGCATCATCGGTTTTGATGCCAAGGGCCACAGCGGTTACAGCGAAGAAGGCTCCGACATCGTCTGTGCGGCGATCACAAGCGCGGTCCGCCTTGTGGAAAGCACCGTGAACGATGTTTTAGGCCTCGCCGCTTCCGTCAAGGTCCATGAACGCTCCGGCGCTGTGGAATTCCGGCTCCCCGGCGGTCTGTCCGCCACGAACGAGAGCACCTGTCAGGCTCTTTTAACGGGTTTGATGCTGCTCTTTTCCGAGCTGCACAGCGAATATCCGGACAATATCGAAGTCATGGAGGCGTAAGCCCCCTGTTCCGATCATCTTACAGAAAGGATGGCAAATCACCATGCTGAACATCGGTCTTCAGTTTTTCGCCCACAAGAAGGGCGGCGGCTCCACGAAGAACGGCCGCGACTCTAACGCCAAGCGCCTTGGCCCCAAGCGCGCTGACGGTCAGTTCGTTCTCGCCGGCAACATTCTTGTGCGCCAGCGCGGCACCCACATCCATCCGGGCGTCAACGTCGGTATCGGCTCTGACGATACTCTCTACGCCAAGGAGAGCGGCGTGCTCCGTTTCGAGCGTCTCGGCAAGGATCGTAAGCAGGCTTCTGTTTACCCCGCTGAGTAATTGCACAATGAAGAGCCTCGAGCGAATGCTCGGGGCTCTTTTCTTTATCTTTTCCGCAGGAGGTCACTTTTCATGCTCAAGGCAGTTTTGATGGATATCGACGACACGCTGCTCGACTTCGGCAAATGCGCCGAGCAGGCCATGCGCATCGGCTTTGCCGAATGGGGTCTCCCCTATGACGATTCCACTTATGCGACGTTCACGCGCATCAATGACGGCCTCTGGCTCATGATCGAGCGCGGCGAGCTCACGACGCAGCAGCTTTTTGAATTCCGCTGGAACCGCATCTTCGAGGCCCTCGGCATCCAGGCCGACGGCGCCGCGTTTGAAAAGCGGTTTTTGGACCTCCTCTACGAGACGGCCATCCCAGTCGACGGCGCGGACGAGATCTGCCGCTACCTCAAGGAAAAATATATCCTCTGCGCGGCGAGCAACGCCTTCCACGACCAGCAGCTCAACCGACTTGAAATGGCGGGACTTCTCCCCTATTTTGACCATGTGTTCGTTTCAGAGTCACTCGGCTACCGCAAGCCCGAAAAGGCGTTTTTCGATGCCTGCCGCGCTTTTCTTCCCGATGTTGCCGCGGACGAGTGCATGATGATTGGCGACTCGCTGACCGCCGACATCACCGGCGGCAAAAACGCAGGCATGAAAACGATCTGGTACAACCATACGCGCCGCCCCGTTCCGGAGCATTGCGAGGCCGACCAGATCGTCGAATCGCTGTCTGAATTAAAGAATCTGCTGTAGCTCAGGAAATCAATTCCGCGCCGACGCTGTACTCCCAACTTCCCTCCCCGCGGGAGGCCGTACACTTTGTAAAGTAGTACGCGCCGAGTGGCGAGCGCCACTTTCCGGCGCCGAAGCAGACGGACGCGCCGTTGTCCTGCGTCTCCTCCGGCGTGATGGTGAAGAGCAGGCCGTTCGTGAACGAATAGGCCGTGCTGCGGTCCTCCAACTTTTCGCCCGTGAGATAGCCCTGCTCGCGCAGCTCGTCGAAGGTCATCGTCAGACCCTGCACATCGTGCTTCTGCGCAAACACATAGGCGATCGCCGCCTTTTCGCCGGCGGTCAGCCCGCCGGGTGCTTTGCTCAGGTCAACGCTCACGAGCTCCGCGCCGCCGTTGAGTCCGTCGTCCGCGCTCCACAGATCCTCCAGTACCTGCAAATAGAGGCCGCAGAGGTCATACCTCGGGTCCGCCTCGCGCGAAAGCGACACGGCCTCCACCTGTGAAAACTTCGCAGGATATGTCTCCTGCACGCCGCCGGTGTACCAGACCTCGGCGCTCATGCCGCTTTCGATTTCGGAAGCGGACACACTGCCGCCGTCTAAGTACAGCGTCACGCCTTCGAGCGGCAGGGCGTAGACCTCCGTCTCTCCCGCTAAAATGAGCGTACCGTTTTCACCGTCGCCCACGACGCGCAGCGTCATCGTGTCCGCGCCGGCGTACTGCGGCTCAGGATTGGGCGTGTCATTTCCGTCTTCGTTATCGCGCCCGCCCTTCGTGCAGGCCAAAAGCGCCGCCGTTACGGCGACGACCATCATCAATGCAAGCAGTCTTTTCAAGGTTTCCGCTTCCTTTCCCGTTGTGTCTTTTCCTTTGACGAAAGGGAGCACAAAAAAGTTCCCAACTTTTTACGATTTTTTCTTTTTTGTGAAACGTTCCATTTTTCTTGACGAATCGTCAAAAAACGGATAAACTATTTGTTCAGGAATAACAAGAATTCAAGGAGGTGCCAACATGGCAGCATCTTTTATTGATAAGGCGCGCATCTTCTGCCGCGCGGGCAAGGGCGGCAATGGCGCGGTGGCGTTCCACCGCGAAAAGTACGTCTCCGCGGGCGGCCCCGACGGCGGCGACGGCGGCAACGGCGGCAATATCGTCCTCGTTGTCGACGACAACATGTCCACGCTGATGGACTTTCGCTACAAGCGCAAATACGTCGCCGACAACGGCATGGACGGTCAGGGCGCGCGCAAGTTCGGCAAGCAGGGCAAGGATCTCACGATCCGCGTGCCGCGCGGCACCGTCGTGCGCGACGCGGAATCGAACGAGATCATCAAGGATATGTCCGACTCCGAGCCGTTCATCCTCTGCCGCGGCGGCAAGGGCGGCTGGGGCAACGCGCATTTCGCAACGCCGACGCGTCAGGCGCCCCGTTTTGCCAAATCGGGCCTTGAGGGCGAGGAGCACGATGTCGTGCTCGAGCTGAAGCTGCTGGCCGACGTCGGCCTCATCGGCTTCCCGAATGTCGGCAAGTCGACGCTTCTTTCCGTTGTGTCGAAGGCGCGCCCCAAGATTGCAAACTACCACTTCACCACGCTCTACCCCAACCTCGGCGTCGTGTACGTCGACGAGGGCGTTTCGTTCGTCATGGCCGACATCCCCGGCATCATCGAGGGCGCAGCCGAGGGCGCGGGCCTTGGTCACGACTTCCTGCGCCATATCGATCGCTGCCGCCTGCTCGTTCATGTCGTCGACGTGTCGGGCAGCGAGGGCCGCGACCCGGTCGAGGACTTTGACGCCATCAACGCAGAGCTCTCGCAGTATTCCCCCGACCTTGCCACCCGCCCGCAGATCGTCGTCGCGAACAAGACCGACATCATGGAGGACGAAAGCCTGCTCGAAAAGCTGCGCGCGCATGTCGAGCCGCTCGGCTATCCCCTCTTCGCCCTGTCCGCCGCGTCGCACACCGGCACGCGCGAGCTCGTGCTCAAGATCGCCGAAAAGCTCTCCACACTCCCGCCCGTCACGGTCTATGAGCCCGAGTACGTTCCCAAGCCCGTGAAGATCGACGCGAGCGAGCCGCTCAGGATCACCGTCGAGGACAACACCTACATTGTCGAGGGCAAGTGGCTTGAACGCCTTATGAGCAACGTCAACTTTGGTGACTACGAGAGCCGGATGTTCTTTGATAAGATGCTGCGAGAAAACGGCGTTTTCCAGCAGCTTGAGGACCTTGGCATCAAGGACGGCGACATCGTCAGCATGTACGAGCTCGAATTCGAGTATCAGCACTAATTTCTTTCGGGAGATGATCTCATGTCCATCAGCCTGTGCGAGGACTGCGTTTATTACAGCTACGATGAAGAGTCCGACAGCTACTACTGCGACGAGCAACTTGATGAGGACGAGATGGCGTCGTTCCTGCGCGGCAAGCTGACCGCCTGTCCGTTCTATCATCCGGGCCAAAGCGACTACTACCTCGCGGGAAAGCAATAAAAATCGCAAAAAGGGAGCACGCGCAAGCGTGCTCCTTTTTTCTGTCAGTCTCGATCAAAATGTGATGCGCATCTGGTGCCAGACAACGCCGCCGTGCACGGACTTGTCTGTCACGCCCTCGTCGACAAAGCAAAACTTCGCGTAGTAGTCGACGAGCCGCTGTTTGCAGGTCAGGACTGCACCCTTTCTCCCCTGCTTTCTCGCATCCTCAACGGCACGGTGGAGCAGTTCGCCCGCGCAGCCGTTTTTCCGGTACTCCGGCAAGGTGTTCAGACCGAAGAGCATCTGCCACGCGCCATTTTCGTCGTGCATGGATGCTTTCGCGTACATTTCGTCGGTCAGGTCGGGCACGTCCGTCACAAAGCCGTCGAGAAACGCGATGAGCTTGTCGCCCTCGAACATCAGCCAGAAGTGGTCGCCGTAATATTTGATTCGCTCGGCGAATTCCTCTTTTGTCGCTGCCTCGGCCACGGGAAAGCACTCGGCTTCCACCGCCGCGACCGCGTCCAGATCGTTCATCGTTGCTGTTCTGATCTCCATGGTTCTGCCCTCTCTATTTAGTCCCACTTTTCACGGCTGAGCTCGCGCATGTAGCCAGCCGTAATGATACCGGTGGGCAGCGCAACGATGGCGATTCCCATGAACGACGACGTCATGCTCACGATGCGGCCGATCTCGCTCGTCGGATAGATGTCGCCATAGCCGACAGTCGTCAGCGTGACGACCGCCCAGTAGATGGCGTCGAAAAACGTGTCAAAGCTGTCGGGCTCCACCTGAAACATGATGAGCGCCGACAGCGCGATATACCCGCCCGCCAGCACGCACACTGCCGCGAGCGCTCGTTTCTCGCGCTTGATGACATTCAAAATAAGTTCAAAGCTGTGCGAGTAGCGCAGGAATTTGAGCGCCTTGAGTGCTTTGTTGAGGCGGAAAAGCCTAAACAGCTTGAACCCCGACGACAGCATCGTCAGCGACGGCAGGATGGACAGCAGGTCTACAATGCCGAAAAAGCTGAACGGATAGCGCAAAAACGCCCATTTCCCGCTCTTTTCGTACTTTAAGTCCGCCGTCCACCAGCGCAGCAGATAGTCCACGATGAACACCGTGACCGTCGCGCGGTCGAGCCATATAAACAGCGCATTCGTCTCCTTGAAGCACAGCGGCACAATACTCGCCGCGATGCACACGAGCATGAAGCGGTCGTAAATGAGACTGTCGCGGTCGTCCTTGTCCGCGACCTCGATGACCTCGTAGATTTTTCTTCGCAAACTCATGCCGTCACTCCCTTGCGCCGGGCAGAAAGCGCTGCTCGACCTCTTCCGCGCTCATCTGCCCGCCGGAGAGCTCCGTGAGCGCGGCGGAAAAGTCCGCCACCTTCTGCGCAGGCAGAAGAAACGTAAGCATCACCGCTGCGCCGTAATCGCTCAACTCGATCCTGCCCTCGTGTCCCTCGATCAGCAGCTTTATGCGCTCGAACATCGGGTACGGGCATTCGAGCAGCAGCACGGAAAACGGCTGCATCCGCGCCTTGCCCGCATTGTCAAGCGCGTCCTTCGCCGCCTTGGCATAGGCGCGCGTCAACCCGCCCGCACCGAGCAGAATCCCGCCGAAGTAGCGCGTCACGATGCACACGACGTTTTCGACGTTTTCGCGCTGGAAGACGTTCAGCATCGGCTGGCCTGCCGTGCCCTGCGGCTCGCCGTCGTCGCCGTAGCGGACGGTGCCGTCGTGCAGGACGAAGCACCAGCAATTGTGGCGCGCGTCGTAGTATTTCTTCTTCATCTCATCGATGCGCGCGCGGGCCTCCGCCTCGCTCTCCACAAGGAAAACGTGGCTGATGAAGCGCGAGCGCTTTTCTTCAAACTCGCTCTCCGCGCTCTCGTATGGGACAAGGTACTCTGTCATGGTTTCAATGTTCCTTTCAGCGGGTTTTCTCCCACTTTTCTTTCGTGAGAACGTAAAAAAGCGTCGGCCGCAGCGCATCGTCCACAAGCGCCGGCCTTTCACAGGTCAGCTGATAAGAAAAGCCACACTTTTCGATCACGCGCTTTGACTTTTCATTGCCGGCATAGTGCGAACACCAGACCCGCTGTGCGCCTTTATCCTCAAAGCAGTACCTCAGCAGCTCTCGCACGGCTTCGGGGATAAGCCCCTGACCCCAGAGCGGGCGGCCGATCCAATAGCCAATTTCCGGCTCACTCCCGATTTCTGGCGCTTCCGTCGGAAACACGCCGATGGAGCCGACAGGCTCGTCTGGCCGTTCCTTCAAAATGACTGCAAACGTGTCCGGCTCCGAGAGGACGGTTCGGATGATCTCGCGGGAGTTCTCCACGCTCGTATGCGCCGGCCAGCCTGCGGCAGGGCCGACAAACGGATCCCTCGCGTATCGATAGCAGCTCTCCGCGTCGCTCTCGCACCACGGACGCAGGAGAAGGCGCGTCGTTTCAAACGTCATTCCTCCCAGTCCTCCTTCGGCTCGCGGTAGCCCTCGATATAGTCCTTGACCTGGCCGATGACGCGCGGCACGCAGGTGGCCACGATGTCGATGGTCTCGCCATATTCGACGGATTCGACCTTCGCCTCGCGGTAGAGCATATCGAGAAGCCCGCCCTTGTCATAGGGCAGGTGGATCGTCACGCGGCGCGTGCCCTTGTCGAGGAGCTTGTCGATGCGCGCAAGCAGCTCATCCACGCCCTCGCCGGTCTTGGCGCTGATGTTGACGCTGTCCTCCCCGTGCGGGCGGATATCGCCGAAGTAGAGGTCGGACTTGTTGTAAACGCGCAGGCAGGGAATTTGCTGCGCGCCGAGCTCTTCGATGAGCTCGTCCACGATCTGCGCCTGCTCGAGCCAGTGCGGGTCGGAAATGTCGATGACGTGCAGCAGAAGATCGGCGTATTCGAGCTCTTCAAGCGTTGCCTTGAAGGCCTCGACCAGCTGGTGCGGCAGCTTGCGGATAAAGCCGACCGTGTCGGAGATCACGACATCCAGCGTGTCGGACACCGTGAGAAGGCGCGTCGTCGTATCCAGCGTGTCAAACAGGCGGTTATTCGCGGGAATGCCCGCGCCGGTCAGCGCGTTCAAAAGCGTCGACTTGCCCGCGTTCGTGTAGCCGACGATGGCGACGACGGGAATTTCATTCTTGCTGCGGCGGTCGCGCTGCGTGGCGCGCACGCGGCGCACCTCTTCAAGGTCCGCCTTCAGCTTGTCGATCTTTCTGTGGATGTGGCGGCGGTCGGTCTCAAGCTGCGTTTCGCCGGGGCCCTTCGAGCCGATGGGGCCCTTGCCCGACGTGCCCGCCTGACGCTCCAGATGCGTCCACATACCGATCAGGCGCGGCAACAGGTATTGATACTGCGCAAGCTCGACCTGAAGCCGGCCCTCTTTTGTCTTCGCCCGCTGGGCGAAGATATCGAGAATGAGGCCGCTGCGGTCGAGCACCTGCACGCCGAATTCTTCGCACAGAACGCGCATCTGCGAGGGCGAGAGGTCATTGTCGAAGATGACCATCGTCGCCTCCTGCCCCTTCACAAGCTCGCGGATCTCGGCGACCTTGCCCTCGCCGATGAATGTGTGCGGGTTTGGCGACGGCAGCGTTTGTAAAACCACGCCGACGCTGACGCCGCCCGCCGTTTCGACGAGCGCACCGAGCTCTTCAAGGCTCTCCTCGTCGGCATTCTCTTTTCGATCGAGCCGCGGCGACGAAAGGCCGACTAAAATCGCCCTGTCGCGCGGCGCGTTGTTCTCTTTCAATGCTTCCATAGATTCTCCTTATCGCGCCGAAATCGGCGCTGTACAAATCATTTTTATTATAGTGTATTTTCCGCCAAAAGAAAAGGCAAAAACGCTTTTCATTGACATTTCCGCCCCTTTCATGTGAAAATAGGGTGGACGCAACCTCAGGTTGACAAAAAGAAACGCCCGGTTGGTGGTGTTTTCTCCCGTTTTCCTGCTATGCTTTTCCTGCAAAGGCGCAGTGCACGGCGTCGAACGCAGCAACATTTCCCCAAGGAGGAACCTTTCATGGAACTATATGAAAAGCTCTACGAACTGCGCCGCGCGAGCGGCATGTCGCAGGAGGATCTGGCGGAGAAGCTCGGTGTCTCGCGCCAAGCCGTCTCCAAATGGGAGAGCGGCGCCACGCAGCCGGAGCTTAGCAAGCTCATCGAACTCTCTAAGCTCTACTCCGTTTCCGTCGACGAGCTGCTCAGTCTGGAGCATGCCAAACCCGAGCAGGATGCCGCCGAATCGCCGGTTCAAAGCAACGCCGAAAAAGCTCCCGCGGAAAAGCTGAGCTTCCGCGATTTCTGCATACAGCACAAGAAGATCATCGGCGGTGCGGCCGTGGCGCTCGCCGCGCTCATCGCCGTCGGCGTGCATTACAACAACCGCATCAACACGCTCAGCATGCAAGTAAATGACCTTCGCAGCCAGCTCTACAACGTGCAGAGCAATCTCTCCAGCCAGATCGACGGCATCAGCAATAACGTCTCGGACATCTTGACGCGCGAGTCGAGCCTGATTTCGCAGTATAATTACGAGATCACAAACGTCGATTTTAAAAAGCAGGAATGCACCATCGCGTTTTCCCTGCTGCCAAAGACAATCAGCGAGGGAACGACTGTCATCATCGGCGTGACCGACCATGGCAATTCCTCGCCGCTGGACAGCTATCGGCCGGGCTACTCTGCCGACCTTACACAGGATGGCTTCGGGTATCTGCACGGCAGTGTAACCGTCCCTCTGAGCGACGAGCTCGGCGTTGGTGTCAACTTCAAGCACGACGGTGAGACACAGTCAGAGGAGCTCGACACGATCTATGATCTCAAATCCCAGTATCAGCCGCAGCTCAAAAGCTTTCTAGCCCCCATCTCCTACGAGCGTCAGGCCGGCAGCAAATGGCAGTACCAGTTCACGCCGGGCAATGCCGGCATCCCGCTCGGCACCATCTCGCTCGGCGCGCTGTCCGATGTGTCCATCCGCAGCGCGTGTCTTGAATACACGTGCGCCAATCAGCTGCTCAGGCGCGTGCCGCTCGAAGCATCGTACAGCGATGGCAGCGCCGTCACCTATGTCGGCGATGACAGCGCCGAAGCCGTGGGCGCATCCGTCATAGAGGGCGTGTCGTACTATGACCTCGCCTATGCCTCCAGCAGCGAATCGGAAGCTTTCACGCTCCCGCTCGGGGCAACGCCGCTCGTCTGCGAGCTTGTCGTCAACCTTGCGGACGACACCGTACTGCGCGTCCGCCTCTTCCAGGTGCGCGCCATTGCAGGCGGCGACAGCTACGAGGAGATAAACTACCTCGACCAAAGTCTCAGTGAGCCGCTCCCCTTCATCGTCGAATATCCCGACGGGCAAAACTGAGCGTTCCAAAAAAGCAGAAAAAAGCAGCTCTGCCGTAGCAGAGCTGCTTTTGTGATTGAATTAGTTCAGGCCGAACTTCTTGTTGAACTTGGCAACGCGGCCGCCGGTATCGACCAGCTTCTGCTTACCAGTGAAGAAGGGGTGACACTTAGAGCACACTTCTACCTTGATATTCTGCTTGGTAGAACCTGTCTCAATCACATTACCGCAGGCGCAAGTAATAGTAGTCTGCTGATAATTGGGATGGATTCCTTCCTTCATTGCTCGTGTTCACCTCTTTCTGATCCAAATGTACTTTTCTAAAAAAGCCATATAGGATATTACCACGCTTTGTGCCAAATTGCAAGAGAAATTTTTGATCCTCTCCGTGCTTTTCTCTTCCTTAGCACTTTTCCCTAATTTCATCGTCAATTTTTTAACGCTCGTTATGCAATTTCTCTTTACTTCTGCCGGTTTCAGTCGTATAATGGCACTTACGCGCCTTGCGCACGGATGATTGGAAGTAAAGGAACATCAGAATTATGTCGAAAAAACATTTCCTGCGGGGACTGCGCGACGGCATCCCCATTGGGCTTGGTTATTTTGCTGTCAGCTTCGGCATCGGCATCAGCGCGCACAACGCGCACCTGAGCATTTTTCAGGGTTTCTTGCTGAGCTTTTTGAACAACGCCTCGTCGGGTGAATACGGCGGCATCACCATCATCGCCGCCGACTCCGGCCTCTGGGCCATGGCGCTGATGATGCTGGTCGTCAACGCGCGCTATCTTCTGATGAGCTGTGCGCTCAGCCAGCGTCTCTCGCCCGATACGCCGCTTCTCTGGCGGCTCCTCATCGCCTATGACCTGACGGATGAGATCTTCGGCCTCGCCATCGCGCAGCCTGGGTATCTTGAGGTGTGGTATTACTTCGGCACCATGTGCGCGGCCATGCCGGGCTGGAGCATCGGCACCGTGCTCGGCGTGCTGATGGGGAATCTCATGCCCGTCTGGGCCGTCAGCGGTTGCTCCGTGATGCTGTTCGGCATGTTTCTCGCCATCATCATCCCCGTCGGCAAGCAGAACCGCATCGTGCTCGGCTGCATCGGCGTGAGCTTTCTCTGCTCGCTTCTTGCAAGCGTTTTGCCGTTCACGCGCGAGCTGTCCGAGGGCATGCGCATCCTGGTCTTGACCATCGTGATCTCTGCTGCCGCCGCCATTCTGTTTCCGCACAAGGAGGATGATCTCGTCGCATGAAAACGTATTTATATCTTTTCGTCATGGCGGCCACGACCTATCTCATCCGCGTCCTGCCGCTCACGCTGATTCGCAAGCCGATCCAGAATCCCTTCCTGCGCTCGTTTCTCTTCTACGTGCCCTACGTCACGCTCGCGGTGATGACGTTCCCCGCCATCATGAACGCCACGCAGTCGCCCATCGCGGGCGCGGCGGCCATGGTCATCGGCATCGTCGCCGCCTGGTGCGGACTGGGACTTCTCCCCGTCTCGCTCGTCTGCTGCGCGACAGTGCTGATCTTAGAGCATTTTATCGTGTGAGCAAATCTTGTAAAACACCCTCCGCGGATTTCCCGCGGAGGGTGTTTTTATGTATTCACAGCACCTTTTCTTCGCCGACCGAGAAGAAATACAGCACCTTTTCCCTGACCTTTTTGCCCATCACGCGCATAAGGGCCATGGAGTATGCCTCGAGCTGAGGGCGGTAGTGCTCAGCTCGTTCTTCGATCTGTGTTCTTCCGATGCGGTCAGTCTTGAAGTCCACGACCACAAGCTCGCCGTCCTCTTCAAAAAAGCAGTCTACCACGCCCTGCAGCAGCACCGCGTCGTCGGCGTCCAGCGTGGCAAAGTCCCGCACCGGCCGCAGCAGCGAGAAGCGGTACTCGCGCCGCACCGTCTGCGCATTCTTGCGAATGCGCGCGGCAAGATCACTTCGCAAAAATCGGACGATCGCGCGCACATCGACGGCGCTTGCCTGCTTGTCGGTCAGCTTGCGCTGCGCTCTGAGCTTTTCGACCTGCTCACGCACGCTCTGCTCGCTTGCTTCGCAGAAAAAGTCAAGGTCCTGCATCACAAGGTGCAGCGCCGTGCCCCGCTCCGCACCTGTGAGCGTCGTTTCGCCCGCAAGGAATTTTGGTTTATATAGGCTGCGCAGCCGCGGTGGGAGCGTTGTATTTTCGGATATCTCCTCGTCCAGCGCGCGGCCCTTGAGCTGCGTGGCCGTCAGCTTGGCGGGAAAGGCCGTCTGCCCCGCGTAGGGGTAGCGGTACGACAGCGCAGCAAAATCCACCGGCAGCTCATCCTTCGGCGGCGCGGCATCCACCGGCGCGTCATCGGGCCGCTGCTGCGGCGTCACAAAGCTCAAACCGTCGTGCACACGCACCGTCCACGGCGTTTCGTCAGCATAGAAGCTCCCCTCGCCATTCTGCCCCGCAAGCTCGCGCAGGGACGCCGCTTCGCTGCGCTGCAAAAGCGGCAGCATGATCCAGTCGCCCATGCACTTGCCGCTGTCCACAGCCTCGGGCAGCACAGGACAATCGCTCAGCGCCAGAAGGTCGGCGACGCGGCTTTTCGCGTTTGCCTGCGTGTGCACCATGACGAGCTTTTCCTTCGCGCGCGTCATCGCAACGTACAGCACACGCAGCTCCTCGGCCTTCGCCTCGCGCCGCAGCGTGCGCTCGAGCGCCTGCCGTGCGACCGTCGGGTACTGGATGTGCCTTTGCGTGTCCACGCACACCGGCCCCAGCCCGAGCTGCGGGTGCACGAGCACCGAACTCAAAAAGTCCATATTGCTGAAGCGACGCGCGAGGTCCGAGAGGATCACGACCGGAAATTCGAGGCCCTTCGACTTGTGGATCGACATGATGCGAACGCCTGATGATGCGTGCGCGGTCTGCATCGAACCCGCCTCGCCTTCGGCAAGCTGCTCGCGCAGCGTGCGCACAAAATCGAAAAGCCCCTGCCGCCCCGAGCGCGCGTAGTCTTCGCTGAGCTCCAAAAACGCGAGCAAATTTTCCTTGCGCTCCGCCCCACGGCGCATCGCGCCGAAGATGCCGAGCACATTGCACCGGCGGTAAATTTCACTCAGCAGCTCGCGCACGCTCAGGTGCGCCGCGCTGTTGCGCAAAGCGTCCAACGTACTGAGGAATTCTACGCTGTGGATGTCCTCACTCAAAAGCAGCGCATCGTAGAAGTCACCCGTGCGCTGCCGCGCGCGGATCGCCGCGAGCTCATCGGGTGTAAAGCCGAAGAGCGGAGAGCGCAGCACGGCAATGAGCGGCACGTCCTGCCGCGGATTGTCGATGACCTGCAAGAGCGCGAACAGCACTGCGATCTCCATCGAGGCAAAAAAGTCCTCGCCCGCGTCAGCGGCGCAGTGGAGGCCGCGCGCTTCCAGCGCGCGGCGATAGTCCAAAAGGCGTGTGCTCGGCGAGCGCATCAATATGACGATGTCCTCCTCGCACACGGGCCGCAGCTCTTTTGTTTTGTCATCCTGTATAGGAAATTCACTTGTCAGCATATTGCTGATATAGTCCGCGACGAACGCGGCCTCAGCCTCGCTCGCGCGCACGCGCTGCTCGCCCGTCTGCGTCGGCAGATCGAGCAGATGGAACTCCGCGCCGCACGCGCTCGATTCGACATAATTCGCGCCGAGGCGCAGCATTTCATCCGCGCCGTAGTCGAGCTCACCCATTTCCTCGGAAAGAATATTGCAGAAGATAAAATTCGTCGCATCCAGCACTTCTTTGCGCGAACGGAAGTTGCGCGAGAGCAGCAGCTTCGCGCTGTCGTGCTCCTCTGCGTCCTCAAGCGGCGGCCAGGTGTTATAATGCTGCAAAAAAATACGCGGGTCGGCTAGGCGGAAGCGATAGATGCTCTGCTTGACATCGCCAACAGTGAAAAGGTTTTCTCCTTTACAAGAAATTGCGTCAAAAATGCGGTTCTGCACCTCGTTGGTGTCCTGATACTCATCCACCATGATCTCGCGGTAGCGCGCGCTGACGATGCGTGCAAGCTCTGTCGGCGCGCCGTCCTCTCCGATGAGAAGGCGGATGGCCTCGTGCTCCTGATCGGAGAAGTCAGCAGAATTCCGCCGCCGTTTTTCCTCGTTGTACCGGCGGGAAAAGTCCGCCGTCAGGTCGATGAGCGCGAGCATTGCGCTCGCCATCGTGCGCAGGTCCTCCACCGCCTCGTCGGACGAGGCGGAAAAAATCTCGGCAAAGCCCTTGACGGTCTCCTTGCAGTTGTCCCACAGGCTTTTCATGCGCGCTTTCATCTCGCCGCCGTCGCTGTCCTTCACTGCGGCGAGGCGCGGAAACGCAATGGTCACGCCGCGCGCGGCGTCCCAGCCCTCTGCGGTCTTCCCCTCCAGCGCTTCAAGCTGGTAGGACGCGTCGAGGAACGCGGGCGCATACTTCTGGTTCAGCGCGTCATTCGCGCACATCTCCTGCGCCGCGCGCTGCAAAAGGTTTTTGCAGTGGCGCGCCTTGCGCCGCACCTCATTGAGCAGAATTTTTCCATAGGGCGTGTCCTCGATCTTATCCGGCACGGCGCGCCAAAACGCGCGCTGCGCCTCGAGCCATTTGTCCTCATACGGCTGCGCCTGCAGCTTTGCGTGCAGCTCGAGCACTAAGTCCTCAAGCGCGCTGTCGTCGCGCCCCGCGCCGAGCGTGTCGGCCAGCAGTGTGCCTCCGGGCGTCAGACAGTCGTAAAAATCGTCCAGCGTGCGCGCGAGCACGCGCTCGCGCAGCACCTGCGCCTCGTTCTCGTCCAGCACGCGGAAATCGGGCCGCAGCGCGTGCCCGCGCGCGTCCTCGCCGAGCAGATGGCAGTTTTCGCGCAAAAGCGCGGTGCAGAACGCGTCCACCGTCTTGATGTCCGCACGGTAGACGCGCAGCATCTGCTGCCGCAGGTGGTAGTTGCCAGGGTCGCGCTCCATGCGCTCGGTGAGCGCCTTGGCGATCTTGCCGCGCAGCTCGCTCGCCGCGGCGCGCGTGTAGGTAATGATGAGGAAATCGTCGAGATTCGCCCCTTCGCGCTCCACGTAGGAAAAAAGCCTCTCGACGAGCACCTTCGTCTTGCCCGAGCCCGCCGCCGCGGAGACGAGCAGACTGCGCTCGCGGCTGTCCACCGCCGCTTGCTGTTCGTTTGTCAGCTTTTCAGCCATTTTCGTGCGCCCCCTCTCCGTTCACCTCGTCGATGTACTGCCAGAATTCGTCGTTTTTCGTCGCCTTGATGTATTCCATACGGTCACTGCCGCAGCCGTTTTCAAAGTGGCACGCGCTCGCGAACTCACAGTAGGTGCAGGCCGACTGCTGCGGCGTGCGCGCGTAGGGGTCGGCGTCGATGTTGCCCGCGAAGACCTCCTGCGTGATTTCATGTAAAATATGGTCGACGTATTTCGAGAGCTTTCCGAGCTGCTCGGCAGAAGCAAGGCTTCCCGTCACCGCGCCGTCCCTTTTCACCGCGATGGGCAGGTAGCACGGCGATTCGAGCGCGCTGTGCTCCATCGCCTGCAGGACCGCCGGGTCCTCGAGCACCATGCCGCTGCGGCGCAGCTCCTTTTTGAGTGCTTTTTCGATCTTTTCGGGCTCCGTGTCGCGCGCACAGCGCAGCATCGGCTCGCGCGCGGGCGTATAGAGAACTCCCGCGGGAACGATCTCGTGTCCGCCGAAAAGCATCTGTCCCTCTTCTTTAAGCGTAAAGAGGTAGAGCAGCATTTGGAGCCCCAGCCCGTAGCGCAACTCGGCGAGGTCGAAGCTCTTCTTGCCCGTCTTGTAGTCCACGACGCGCAAATATAGCTTGCCGTCGTGCAGCCAGCCGTCCACACGGTCGACCTTGCCGACAACGCGCGCCGTGCCGTTTTCCTCGCGGATCGTGATGGCGGGCAGCTGCCCGTCCGCACCAAATTCCAGCTCAAATGCCAGCGGCTCAAAGTCGGAGCTTTGCAGCTCCTCGCTCACCTCGTCCATGATGCGCTCGATCGTCGCACACAGGCGGTTGAACAGATAACGGAAACGCGCGCTTTTTTCGCACAAGTCCGGCAGCACGCGGTCGATGTATTCCTCGATCGACGCGCGCACGAGCGCGTGCAGCTTCTCCTTTGATAGCGTATGCAGTCCGCCGCACTCCTTCGCCTGCCGCAGCGTATGCTCCATCACATCGTGCACGAACGTGCCGATCTGCGGCGCGTCAAAGCCCGCGCCCGTGCGCTCCCTGGCTTTCAGGCCGTAGCGCATGAAATAGGCAAAGTGACATGAGCGCGCCATGTCCATGCGCGAGGCGGACAGTGTCACCGCGCCGCCGTAGAGCGCGCGCACCGCGTCGCGCGACAGATGCCCGCGCGTATAGCGCGAAGCGTCCTTCATCGCGGCAAGCGCACGCTCCGCGTCGCCCCGTCCTTCAAAATACTGCCACAGCGCGCCGCCGATATGCTCGCCCGCATACTCGAGCGCCGTCGACTTTGCTGACAGGCGATATTCCTTGTCAGTGCTCTCTGTTTCGACGCTGATCGACGGCAGCAGACGCGCGATGCGCCCGATGACGAACGATGGCCGCTTCTCCGCGCCCTTTCCGTCCGAAACGGGATAGGACACCGTCAGCTTTTCCGTCGGCTGGGCCAGCGCGGCGTAAAGATTCTGAATTTCCAGATGAAACTGCTCCATCCCGTGCGGCGCGAGGAAGATTTGCTGCCTCTCGAGCGCCTCGCGGTCCTCGTCGCGCAGCACGCCGCCGCGGTTCTCCGCCGCAGGCAGCACGCCGTCGTTCGCGCCGAGCAGGAACAGCGCGCGCACCGTGTGGCGGTCGTTTCGCGTCATTTCGCACAGGTTCACCGCGTCGAGCGTCACAGGGATCGTGCCCACGCTGTACTGCGTCAGCACAAGGCGCATCAGACTCGCAAACTCCTCGGCGTCGAGGATCGCGTCGCCCAGGATTTCCACAAACTGGTCGAGCACGCTGCAAAGAATGCTCCACAGCTGCGCCGTTTCCTCGGCGCGCTGGGCCTCGCCCGCGGCAAAAAGCTGCTCGGTCTGCGCCTGCAAGGTCTCCGGCAGGTTCACCTCTTCCAAATAGCCGTACAGCGCGCGCACCTTCTGCTCGGCCTCGCCGCTGCCGCCCACGCCTTTTTTTAGGCGCGCAAACGGCCCCTGCACGCGCTCGCGCAGTGCGTTGACCGTCTTGAGCCGCGCCCTTGCCTCGTCCGTCCATTCTTCGCCGTAGCCGTCGGGATGCGCCGACCAGGGCGTCTCGCGCGTCCACATCGCGCCGCGGATCTCCCACTTGAGCGCATAATTTTCCAGAATGTCGCATTCCGCCATGCTGAGGCCGGCGAGGCCGGTCTTGAGACAGCGGAACACATCCTCATACTCAAAGCCTCCGCTCGCGGCGTCGAGCGCGCCGAGCAGCAGCGTCAGCACGGGACTTTTCAAAATATCGCTGCGGTGGGCATAATAGAGCGGGATGCCGTAGCGGGCAAACACGTTTTCGATTGCGCCCGCGTAGGAGTCGAGATCGCGCGCCGTGACGGTGATCTCGCGGTAGCGGTAGCCCTGCTTGCGCACGAGCTGTAAAACCTGCGACGCGACCCACTCGCACTCGCTGTACGCGCTGCCCGCCTCATAGAGCGCGACGGTGTCGGTCGGCTGGGTAAATTCGTCCGCCGCGCCGAAAAAGCAGCGCTCGATATGGTCGAGCGCGCCGCGCACCTCGCCCTGCGGAAGAATTTTCTCCTCGCATGCGACGCCGGCATCGCGCGCGAGCGCGTACAGCCGCTCGCGCACGCGCAGGCTCTCGGAAAAGAGCTCGCGGTCCTGCGTGTCGCCAAGGAGCGTGACGGTCACGCTCTTCGCGCGCCGCAGCAGGATACGCAGAATGCGCAGCTCACGCCCCGTAAAATACGAAAAACCGTCAAGGAAAATGTCTTTATTGTCAATATATCCCGACGCTTCGAGGTTTTCCTCCAGCTTTTCAAGCACATCGCGCGCGTCGTGCCCCGGTGCGTGGAGCTTGCTGAGGTAAATGCCATAGATAAGGGAAAGGTCGCGCAGCTTGTCGCCGCTCTCGCCTTCGATCTGCGCTACGCTCTCGGATAGCTGCTCGGGCGATACGGCGTAGGCCTGCAATTCCTCCATCACGGCGAGCAGGCTCTCCAAAAATGCCGCGCGCTGCGACGGGCGCTTGTAGACCTTGAGCACCGGCGCAAGCTCCGTGAGCGTACGCTGGAGCGTCAGGAGCTTTCCGCCCGAATCGAGCGTCACGTCCGCGCTGCCGCCGCAGATGCTCAGCACGCGCGAGGCGAGCAGCTTGAACGTCAATGCCTCGGCATGGCGCGACGCGGTGTCGCCGCAAACACGGCACAGGTCCATCTCCGCCACATGCGAGGCGTGCTCCGGCACGAGCAGGATTTGCTGCGACGAGTCCCCCAGTGCGGCGATCCTTTGCAGCACGCGCTCGGATTTGCCCGTGCGCGCGCGTCCCATCAGTATGTGCAGCAAGCGTCCTTCCCCCTTTTTCTCTCTTAAAGTTATCAATATTTTATCCTAATTTTATCATAGTTTTCTTTTTCGGGCAACGCAGAAAACGCCGTACGCATATTTTCGCCCATCACGGGAAGACTACCGAAGACCAAACCATCTTTTTAAGGAGGGAACTTCATGGTCATCGACAAGATCGCGCTGACACTTGCTATCATCGGCGCGCTCAACTGGGGCAGCGTGGGCCTTTTCGGCTTTGACTGCGTTGCCTTTCTCTTCGGCGGACAGATCGGCATGCTCAGCCGCGTGATCTACACGCTCGTCGGCCTTGCCGGCATCTGGTGCATCACGATGCTGTTCCGCGAGAAAGAGCCGATGGAAAGCGGCGGCCAGGCGTAAAAAATAAAAGGAGAGGGGCTTGCCCTCTCCTTTTATTTTTGCGTTAAAAATTTTCTTTACCGCTCCCCAGTCGCTTCCGCACCTTCCAGCTCGCGCATTGAGCGGCGGAACTGGCGATAGAATGTGAAGCTCGTCAGCGCCACCGCGCCGAAGTCCGCCACGGGCTCGGCCAGGAACACCGCGAACGCCTTGTCCACGAAAAAGTGCGGCAGAATATAGATGAGCGGGATGAGCAGGATGATCTTGCGCCACACGGCGAGGAAGAGCGACGTCTTCGCGTTGCCGAGCGCCACAAACGTCTGCTGGCAGGCGATCTGGATGCCGAAAATACCGCTGCACCCCATGTAGATGCGCACGGCCCGCGCCGCGTATTCGACCAGCGCGGGGTCATTATTGAAAATCAGGATGAACGCGCGCGGGAAGAGCTCGACCAGAAGCCAGATGGCCATTGAATAAGTAAAGCACGCGCGCAGCAGGCAGAAGTAGGCGTCGCGCACGCGCTGGGCGTTCTTTGCGCCGAAGTTGTAGCTCACGATGGGCTGTGCGCCCTGTGTCAAGCCCTGAAGCGGCATGTTCGAAAACTGCATGATGCTCGTCAGCACTGTCATCGTGCCGACGGCCATGTCGCCGCCGTAGCGCAGGAGAGATGAGTTGAAGCAGATGGCGATGAGGCTCTCCGTCGACTGCATCACAAACGGGGAAAGTCCCAGCGCGATACACGGCAGCACGATCTTCGCGTCCACGTGCAGGTTCTCGCGCTTTAAGTACCAGCGCGTCTTCTTTCCCGTGAGGAACGTCATCACCCACACGGCCGACACTGCCTGCGAGATCACCGTCGCCAGCGCCGCGCCGCGCACGCCGAGACCGAGCACGAAGATGAACAGCGGGTCGAGAGCCGTATTTAAGAGCGCGCCGATGAGCACCGTCTTCATGCTCACGGTGGCGAAGCCCTGTGCCGTGATGTAGGCGTTCATGCCAAGTGTCAGCTGCACGAAGATCGTGCCGAGGGCGTAGATTCGCATATAGTCGAGCGCGTAACCGATGGTGTTCTCGCTCGCGCCGAACATCAGTAAAAGCGGCTTGGCAAAGGACTCGAACAGCACCGTCAGCACCAGCGCCGTGATCACAAGCATCGTCAGACAGTTTCCCATGATGCGCTCGGATTTTTCGCTCTCGCCTGCGCCCTCGGCGATCGAGGCGCGCGGCGCGCCGCCGATGGCCATGAGCGACGCGAACGCCGAAATAACCATGATGATCGGCAGGCATACGCCAACGCCCGTCAGCGCGAGCTTTCCGACGGTCTCGGCGGGCTGCATGTGGCCGATGAACACGCGGTCGACCAGATTGTAGAGCATGTTGACGATCTGCGAGGTGATCGTCGGCACGGAGAGCGAAAAGAGCAGCTTTTTGACGTCCCCGTGTCCCAGATCTGCGCGCTTATCCAAAATCATCACCTGAATTTTTCGTATTTTTCCGCATAGTTTGTTAGAATATCATGCCGCGGGGCGTTCGTCAAGCAAGCGGGCCGCGAAGCGCTCTATCATGGCATTTCCATAAAGCGCTTTTGGACATTTTTTCACTTTCTCCATTGCTTTTTCCGCGTGGGCTATTGTATAATTTGTTTTACAATCGCACCAGCGGAGCGCCCCGCGTTCCGCTTATCAAACAAATAACGGAGGAATCACCATGAACGAAAAGTTTTCCAAACTTGGCTTTTATCCTTCCGACATTCTGCTGCCCAAGAAGGATGTCGATATGAGCAAGTGGGCGGTCGTCGCATGCGACCAGTTCACCTCTGAGCCCGAGTACTGGGAGCGCGTGGAGAAGACCGTCGGCGACGCGCCTTCCACCCTGCGCCTCATCCTGCCCGAGGCCAACCTGAAGGCCCCCAACGTCGACGAGTTCATCGCCGACATCAACGCCTCGATGAGCAAGTACCTCGAAGAGGGCATCTTCGAGACGCTCAAGGACTCCCTCATCTACATCGAGCGCGGCCAGAGCGACGGTAAGATCCGTCACGGCCTCATTGGTATGGTCGACCTCGACCAGTACGACTTCACCCCCGGCTCCGGCGCGCTGATCCGCGCGACTGAGGGCACCGTGCTCGACCGTATCCCCCCGCGCGCCCGCGTGCGCCGCAACGCCCCCATCGAGCTGCCCCACGTCATGCTGCTCATTGACGACCCCGCGAAGACCGTCATCGAGCCCCTGACCGCCGCGGCCGACAAGATGGAGAGCGTCTATGACTTCGACCTGATGGAAAACGGCGGCCACATCAAGGGCTACAAGCTCTCCGCTGCGCAGATCGACGCAGTCGCCGACGCGCTGACCGGCCTCACGACCGACGAGGCAATGAAGAGCAAGTACGGCGTCTCCGGCGTCGCGCCCCTGCTGTTCGCCGTCGGCGACGGCAATCACTCCCTCGCCACCGCCAAGGCCTGCTATGAAGAGCAGAAGAAGGGCAAGACTCCCGAGGAATACCTCGCGCTGCCCTCCCGCTACGCACTTGTCGAGGTCGTGAACAACCACGACGATGCGCTCCAGTTCGAGCCCATCCACCGCGTGCTCTTCGGCGTCGACCATGAGAAGTTCATGGAAGAGTTCAAGAAGTTCTACCCCAACGCCCACGAGGGCAAGGGCGAGGGCCACGTCATCGAGGTCTGCTGGAACGGCCACGACGATTTCGTCACCGTCCCCGACCCGAAGGTCCAGCTGGCCGTCGGCACGCTGCAGACCTTCATCGACGAGTACCTCAAGCAGTTCGGCGGTGAGGTCGACTACATCCACGGCGATGAGGTCACCCGCGAGCTCGGCTCCAAGGAGGGCAACATGGGCTTCCTGCTTCCCGCGATGGGCAAGGAGCAGCTCTTCAAGACCGTCATGGCCGACGGCGTTCTGCCGCGCAAGACCTTCTCCATGGGTCACGCGCAGGACAAGCGCTACTACGTCGAGGCGCGCAAGATCCGCTAACCTAATGTAACCATTGCAGAAAAGCGCCGCCTTGCGGCGCTTTTCTCATCAGGAGGATTCTCTATGGATTTGAAAACAGCCAGGATCTGGCAGGACGTATTGCTCTGGGGCGGCGCAGTGGTCTCCCTCGTCGGCGCATGGGGCTTTCAAAACACCGTCACCGCGCTCGTCGGTCTTATGATGATGGGCGCTTCGCTCATCGTCTGGGGGCGCTTTTACCGCTGCCCCAAGTGCGGCGAGCACCTCGGCCGCGGTTCGCCCAAGCACTGCCCGAAATGCGGCGCGTGGATCGCCGACGAGCCGGAGCCCGAGGAGAAGAAAAAGATCCAGCACAAGAAAAAGAAACACTGAGCGCACAAGGAGGCCGCGATGAACGACAAAAAGCCCCTGATGGACTATCGCAGGGTCCAAAAGCTCCAAACACCGCTGCTTCTTACCGGCGCGCTGCTCAGCGGCGTCGGCACAAGCGTCAGCGTACCGCTTGTTATTCTCGGTATCGCGATCATGCTCTTTGCCATCGTGATCGGGGTACTTTACTACCGCTGTCCGCACTGCGGCAGACCGCTCGGACGCATAGGTGAAGGCGGTGCCTACTGCCCCCACTGCGGCAAGGCGCTGAATGCGCCGGTCGAGGAGCCCGTGCGCAGCATAACTGTCCCCGCCTATGCTAAGCTCAACCTGACGCTTGACATTCTTGGCAAGCGCGATGACGGCTACCACGAGATGCAGATGGTCATGCAGACCGTTTCGCTCCACGACGATGTGACCGTCACGCTCACAGACGGCAAAGGCATCACCTGCCGCGTCGACGGCGCGGCGCTTCCCTGCGATGAGCGCAACCTCGCTGTCAAGGCGGCGAGAGCCTTCTGCGAGGCGATGGACTACGGCGGCGGCATTGACATCGCGCTTATAAAGCGCATTCCGTCCGAGGCCGGCATGGCCGGCGGCAGCGCAGATGCCGCGGCGGTGCTGCGCGCGCTGCGCGAGCTCGTCTCCCCCACCCTCACGGACGAGCGGCTCGAGCAGATCAGCGCAAGCGTCGGCAGTGATGTTCCCTTCTGCATCCGCGGCGGCACGCAGCTGGCCGAGGGCCGCGGCGAAAAGCTGACCGTCCTCAAGCCCGCACCGCGCTTCTTCGTCGCCGCCTGCAAGCCGGACTTCCCGATCTCCACACCCGCGCTCTTCGCGCGCGTAGACGGCGTGACGATCACCGACCGTCCTGATACGGACGCGATGCTCGCCGCCATCGAGCACGGCGACGCGGACACGCTGTGTGCAAACGTGCGCAACGTCTTTGAGCAGGCGCTCGACGGCGAGCAGCGTGAGCGCATTGAGACCATCAAGCGCGATCTTCTCGCCTACGGCGCGAAGACGTCGGCGATGACCGGCTCGGGCAGCGTGGTGTTCGGCCTCTTCTCTGACAAAGCGGCTTGCCGCAGAGCGTGCGAGGCACTGCAAGGCGAGTGCGTCAAAACTTTCTGCGCCGAATTTGTTTGAAAACTCAGAAAACCGTCCATACTCGAAGCAAATTCTTTGAGATGGGCGGTTTTTCGATGAAATGGACGAAATGGGAGCTTTCCCTTGCCGTTGGCCTCGCGGTCATGCTGCTTTTCTGCGCCGCGCGCGGCACTAATACCCTCCAGTGGTGGAGCGCAGTGTTCTCCCCGCTGTGCGACGGCATCCTGACGCAGAGCGCCGCAAGCGGCGATGTCGTAGTGAAGTCGAAGCTTGCAGAGCTGCTGGCTCTGCTGATGGGTGGAAAATGACATGCTCTGCCTGCCATTTGAGCGAGAAAAAGGGAGTCGGCACTTTTTACGCCGGCTCCCCTTTTCATTATCCCTCGCACAGGATGTCGATCAGCTCATCCTTCTGCAAGCCCGCGAAGTAGCGCGAAACGTCCACATCGCCGAGTGCCTTTTCATAGCCCGCGCGGTACGGCGTGCAGCCAACAAAGTGCGCCGCCAGCTCGTCCGGTTCCGAGGCGCTGAAGAAGTCGCCCTTGAATGTCAGGGCCGCGATCTTTCCGTGCTCCACGGTGATGTAGGCCTCGATCAGGCCGCAGCCGTCCACACGGCGGCGGCGCAGCATCGTGCACGCCGGAGAGAAACCGTAGTTCCAATCCCATGTGGCGTAACGCTCCGCGCGCAGCTTTTCCACCGCCGCAAGGTCGTCCTGCGTCAGCGGGTAGGCCTCGCCCGGATTCTCCTTCAGAATGTTTTCCAGCAGGATGCGGCGGAATTCCGGCAGCGTGACCTTTTCCGGCAGATGCTCGGCAACGTTCGTCACGCGGCTGCGCACCGAGCGGATGCCCTTGGTCTGGATCTTTGTCGGGTCGACGCGCAGCGCCTCGCTGACGACAGAGAGGTCCGAATCGAACATGATCGTGCCGTGGTGCATCACGCGTCCCTGGCGGATGTACTGCGAGTTGCCGGAAAACTTCTTCCCGTCGATCGTGATGTCGTTGCGGCCGTTGACCTCCGCCTTCACGCCGAGCGTCGCCAGCGTGCGCACGACCGGTTCGCAGAAGAGCTTGAGGTCCAGCGCATTGCTCTCGCCGACATCTGTAATGAACGTGAAGTTCAGGTTGCCCATGTCGTGATAGACCGCGCCGCCGCCGGAAAGTCTGCGCACCACGCAAATGCCGCGCTCGCGCACGGCCTCTTCATTGATCTCAGCGATCGTGTTCTGATACTTTCCGACAATGATCGCGTTATCATTCTGCCAGAGCATGAAATACATGCGGTCGCGCGGGAGGCAGTCGAACACGTACTGCTCCATCGCCAGATTGTAGCTTGGATCGGTCGTCATCAGGTCCAGATATGATAGCTTCATGGTCGTGGTCTCCTTCTATCAGGGTCGTTGATTTTCAAGCCTTTTTCAGGGCTGTTATCCTTGTCTTTTCAGCTGCGCGCTCAGCCGCCGCGCCATCAAGCGGTGTCCCTCCGGCGTCGGGTGCAGACCGTCAAGCAGCAGCTCCGAGCGGGTCGATCCGTCTGGCGACAGAAAATCCGCGCAGAAGTCGATATACGGCACGCCAAACGCCGTGCAGTACCGCTTGAGCCATGCGCAGTACCCTTTCATCGTCCGCTCCGCCGCTTCAAAATCGCCCGCGGCGCATGCGGTGCATCCGCCGGAAGCGGGATACCAACCACCGGCAGCACGCCCACGGAAAAGAGCTGGTGGATCATCGCGCCCATATTTTCCTGCGCCGCAGCGTCGGAGCCGGAGTAGAACACATCGTTGCTCCCGCCCATCAGCAGCGCATAGGGCCGGTCGGCGCCAAGGCCGCCCTCGCGCAGCTCCGCGAGCACCCCGCCCTGCATGCGCGCCAGCATGCCGCCGGTCGTGTCGCCGTTGATGCCCTCATTGACAAGCTCCCAGCCCGTCTCCTGTGCGCACAGCCGCGTCCACCGCTGAGACAGATGCACGCCGTATCCAAAGGTCAGGCTGTCACCGATGCGGATCAGTTTCATGTTCTTTCCACCCGCGTTTCTTTCGGATCGATGGTAAGCAAAAAAGCCTTGAAAGTTTACACTTTCAAGGCTTTTTCATGGTGGAGATAAGCGGGATCGAACCGCTGACCTCTTGACTGCCAGTCAAGCGCTCTCCCAGCTGAGCTATACCCCCATGCCGTTTTGTTTTTACCGTTCCGTTCGGCTCGGAACAAGTGATAATATAGCACAGAGAGTAGAACCTGTCAACACTTTTTTGAAGAAATCTTTGTTTTTTTGAAAGGTTCTCCTTTCACTAGAGCATTTCCCCCGATTTGAGAGGCTTTCTCCTTGGTCTCCGGATGCCGCCAAAGCCTCTTTCTCCCGTCAGATGCCAAGGGGGTGTGACCGCATGGATCAGGAGCGCGGTCAAAGCGGTACCCCCCTCTAATTTTGCTTAGCGCGTCAAAGCCGCAAAAAAGCAGGGCCCTTCCGCGCTCAAAAAAGGCCCTGCTTTTCTTTTTACCCTCTCGCAAACACGGTGTAGCGTCCGCTCGGCGCGTCGAAGAAGTTTTCGCCTGCGACGGATTTGACGTGCAGGCCGTCGCTGCCGCGCAGCAACGTAAACGCGCCGTAGCGCACCGTGCCCGCATTCTCGTTCAAGTGATAGCCAAAGACCATGCCCTCGCCGTTCGTGCCGAGGTAGTTGAGCTGGCCGGTGTACTCAAAATAAATCCCAACCTCGCTGTTGATATCCTGCACCGTGAGGCCGCCGCCATCCGTGAGCGTCAGAATATAATCGCTGTCATAGCTGCCCTGCTCGGCGGTGTCGTGCGTCACGGTCGCCGTCCACTCGCCGAGAAATTCCGACGGGATCGTGTAGTCCGCGTCGCTGACCGCGCCGGAGAGGTCGTGTTTCTCCCCTGATGCGTCGACGGCGAACACCGTCTGATACGTGCCGTAGTCCTCCTCGACCTCGCCGGACTCGAACGAAACAATGCCCTTCACGCCGCCGAGCGGTCCGCCGTCGCAGAGGAAGCCCGCCGTCAGGCCCTCGAGCAGGTTCACGTACTCCACCGTGCCCTCGCTCGTCAGCAGGAAGATGTACGGGAAGTACCCCTGCCCCACCGGGCCGACGAACACATCCGTGTAGTCGGAATACAGGCCTTCCACGGGGTAGATGGTCTCGTAGTCAAAGCGGAAATTCTCCGCGTACCACGCGGAGTCCGCCGTCTTTTCAAAGCTGACGGTCAAATCGCCGCCCGAGAGCGCGGCCTTGACAAAGCTGTCCTGCGCCGTCTTCTCGACCGTCTCGCGCGCGGAGAGGTCGAGCGCGAGGTCAGCGTCGTAGCTCTCCGCCCCGGCAAACGAGCCGATGGGCACGATCATATGCAGCGCGCCGCCGTCGAGATAGAGCCGCATCTCCGCGTTGATGTTCTCGTCCGAGAGCGTCCACGCGCGGCGCTCGGCATAGGACGCGATGAAGCCCGCGCCGCCCATGCTGCCGCTGAGTGCATCTCGGTACGTCTCATCAAAGTAGTTTGCCGCGGTGCGGCGCGCCGCCGTGATGAAGTCCTGCGTTGAAAGCTCGCAGCGCGCCAGCAGGTCCTCGCTCATGAGGCGTTTGCCGCCGAAAAAGTCGTAGCTGTACGTCTCCGTCATGCTCGTGTCGCCGTCCATCTCCGCGCGCACCACAAGGCAGAGCAGGCTGTCGTTCCAGTAGCTCGTCCACGTGACGGAAAGGCATGTGAGCGAAACGCGGGAGGCCATCATGTTCTTCTGCTCCTGCACGAGCGCGCCGAATTGATCGGCGATCTCGTCGTTCAGCGCGGCGGCGACCGCCGTTTCCGACATGATTCTTGGCACATGGTAGCTGTAGGCGAGCGTGTTGTTCTCGGTGTCCGTGTACTCGCCCTCCTCGCTGTAAAGCTCGGAAATGAGCGAATCGTCGTAGCCGGACGAAGTGTCGTCCGGCTCCTTTTCGCCGCAGGCGGCAAGGTTCAGCAGCAAAAGCGCCGTGAGCAGCACGGTGGTCAGTTTTTTCATAGGCTTCTCTTCTCCGATCTCAAAGGTCTTGTCTTTTCTGCCATTATAGCGGATTTTTGCAAAAGCGCAACGGCTTTTCGCGCGCGGCAGCGCGCGCCGATTGACAGAATTCCGACAAGGTTATAGAATATGTGTACTTTCAAACCTCAGGAGTTTTTATGTACGATTATACACAAGCCAAAATGAACGACGACGCCATCCGCGCCATCAGCTCCATCGGCCTCGCCCATCTGGGCGACGCGGTGTATGAGCTGCTTGTGCGCACATATCTGTGCGTGCACGGCAAGGCGACGGGCAAGGGCCTTCACCGCGCGACGGTCGAGCTCGTCTGCGCGCCGCAGCAGGCGCGCTTTGCCGAAAACCTCTTACCCCTTTTGACGGAGGAAGAGGCCTCTGTGTTCCGCCGCGGGCGCAACGCGAATGTCCATTCCATCCCCCACCACGCCGACCGCGCGGACTATCAGAAGGCCACAGGCCTCGAGGCGCTGTTCGGCTGGCTGTATCTGCGCGACGATCACGCGCGCATCAACGAGCTTTTCAACCGGATGATGGAGGACGACAATGCCACTTGACGCGATCTGCCTGCGGGCAGTTTTACACGAGCTGAGACCTCAGCTCATCGGCGCGCGCATCGACAAGGTGCAGCAGCCCGCGCGCGACCAAATCGTTCTGCTGCTGCGCGGCAATCTGCGCCTGCTGCTCAACGCGGGCGCAAACCAACCGCGCATCCAGCTCACGAACATCCTGCGCGACAACCCTGCCCAGCCGCCGATGTTCTGCATGCTGCTGCGCAAGCACTTAGTCGGCGCGCGCGTGCTGTCCATCGAGCAGCCGGATCTTGAGCGCATGGTGATCCTGACGCTCCAGTGCACGGACGAATTCGGAGAGATCAGCCAAAAGCAGCTCGTGCTCGAGTGCATGGGGCGGCGGTCGAACCTCGTCCTGCTCGACGCGCAGGGGCGTATCGTCGAATGTCTGCGCCGCGTGGATGCAGACCTTTCCGCCACGCGCCAGCTGCTGCCCGGCCTTTTTTACCATCTGCCGACACCGCTCGACAAGCTGTCGCTCCTTTCGCAGGAGGAGGACTCCCTCGCCCTCGCGCAGCGCGGCGGCGACGCGGAGCAGGCTGTCGACAAGTGGGTGCTCGACCATTACACCGGCATTTCGCCGCTGATCGCGCGCGAATTCGCCTTCCGTGCGGGACGCGAGACCGACGTGCGCTTCGGCGCGCTGAATGATACGCAGCGCGGGGCGCTGGTGCAGGAATTTTCCGATACAGCCAACGCTGTAAAGGAAGATAACTATATGCCCGTCATCCTCTACCGCGACAGCAAGCCCGTGGATTTCACCTACCGTCCCATCGCGCAGTACGGCGCGGAAACGCAGGTCGAGACGCGTGAGAGCTTCTCGCAAATGCTCGACGAGTTCTACGACGCGCGTGAGCGGCAGGAGCTCTCCGCCCGCCGCGGCCGCGAGCTGACGCACGCGGTCACGGTCGCGCGCGACCGCATGGCGCGCAAGGCCGAGAACTTAAAGCACGACTACGCCGCGACGCAGAAGCGCGACGAATTCCGCCTGCGCGGCGACCTCATCACCGCAAACCTGTACCGCATGAAGAGCGGAGAAAAAGTCTTGCATGCGGAAAACTACTATGAGGACGGCTGCCCGACCATCGACATCCCGCTCGACCCGCTGCTCTCCCCCCAGCAGAACGCCGCGAAAAACTACAAGCAGTACAACAAGCTCAAGACCGCCGAATTCCACCTGCGCGAGCAGATCGAAAAGGCGGAAAACGAACGCGCGTACTTGGAAAGCGTCCTGCAGGAGCTTTCGCAGGCGGAGACCGAGCAGGAATTCAATGAGATCCGCCGCGAATTGCAGGAGACAAACTATATCCGAAAGTCGAGCGGCAAAAAGGAGCTCAAGCGCGCCTTCGCCCCGCGCACATTCAAAACCTCGAGTGGGCTCGAGGTCCTCGTCGGCCGCAGCAACGTGCAGAACGACCAGCTGACAAAAAAGGCCGACAAGCGCGACTACTGGTTCCACACCCAGCACATCCACGGCTCGCACGTCATCCTGCGCTGCGCGGGACTCACGCCGAGCGACGATGATCTGCGCGAGGCCGCAATGCTCGCATCCTACTTCTCGCAGGCGAAGGAGAGCAGCAGCGTCCCCGTCGACTACTGCCCCGTGAAGTTCGTCAAAAAGCCCGCGGGCGCACGCCCCGGCATGGTGACCTACGACAATTACCGCACACTCTATGTCACGCCCGAAGAAGGGCTTGCCAAAAAGCTCTTTCTCAGGTAAACTATCGAAAAGCGATTCCCCTCTCCCCTGTTGGACGACAAAAAGTAAGCTTGATTTTGGAAAGGAGAACCCCATGGATAAAAAGAGAAAAACCGTGCTCATCGCCGTCGCCGCGATGCTGCTCGTCGTGGCTATCTTTTTGCTGCCGCGCCGTGCGCAGCCGCTCGGCGAGCTGATCCCCGCGCCTGAGACCGCCCGCGTCGACGGACTCTTCTGCATTTCGACCATTGTTCCCACGCCGGACGGCTACGGCACGTTCGACACCGGCGACTGCCGAGTAGAGGATGACAGTGAGGCCGCCGCAGCTCTGCGCAGCGCCATGTCCGAAATTTCGGTGCAGCGCTATTATCGTTTGCCCACATCGCTGCTCTCCCGCTTCACCCAGAACGAGAACTATGTCACCATCTGGTGGATCCCCGAAGACGGACAGAAGCACGACCTGTACCTCAACTGGGACGAGGGCTTCATCTACGACGACGCCAACCGCGCCGTCGCCTACAAGATCGACGGCGACGCGCAGCAGGTGTTCAGCGAGCTCTGCGCCGTCATCAGTGAGTACGGCACGTACACCCGATAAAATTCAGCAATAAAAAACTCCGTATGAGAAATCCTCATACGGAGTTTTTGCATTCTTACAGCATTTTCTGCGGCATCTGCCACGCGTTGTGGTCGGTGTGCAGCAGGTGGTGCGACTTTTCGCCAAGCGGCGCGCCGAGGTAGTCCTTGTAGAGCGCCTTGACATCTGGATTCTCGTGTGAGAAGCGCAGAAGCTCACCCTGATCGAGCCGCCAGAGCACGTTGCCGCGATCCTCGGCAAGCTCGGTACCGTCGTGGATGGGCTGGCCGCCGCCGCCCGCGCAGCCGCCGGGACAGGCCATGACCTCGACAAAGTCATACGCTGCGTCGCCGCGCTTGACAGCCTCAATGAGCTTGCGGGCTTTCCCGAGCGAGCTCACGACCGCGACGCGCACGTCGCCCGCGCCGGGGATGTTGAACGTCGCCTCCTTCCACCCGTCCATGCCGCGCACGGCGGTGAACGCGTCAGGGTCAGGATTCTTGCCCGTGATGAGGAAGTACGCCGAACGCAGCGCCGCGTCCATCACGCCGCCGGTCGTGCCGAAGACGACCGCCGCGCCGGTCGCGGAGCCGAGCGGGCTGTCGAACTCCTCCTCGGGCAGGTACTTGGGTTCAATGTGATTCGCGCGCATCATAATGTTCAGCTCGCGCGTCGTGATGCTCACGTCGACATCGGGGTCGCCCGCGTCGTTTTTCATCGTCGGCAGCGCGCATTCGCTCTTTTTCGACACGCACGGCATGATCGAGACGACGAAAAGGCGCTTGGGGTCGATACCGACCTTTTCGGCAAAGTAGCTCTTCGCCACCGCGCCGAACATCTGCTGGGGCGACTTGGCCGTGGAGAGATTGTCCGTCAGCTCGGGGTACTGGGACTTCACAAAGCGAACCCAGCCCGGGCAGCAGGACGTGAACATCGGCCACTGATACTGGTCCTTGTGGGTAAAGCGCTCGATAAACTCGCTGCCCTCCTCCATGATCGTGAGGTCGGCGGCAAAATCGGTGTCGAACACATAGTTGAAGCCCAACTCGCGCAGCGCCGCGGCCATGCGCTTGGGCGTTGCGAACTCGCTGTCGAGCCCGAACTGCTCGGCCCATGCCGCGCGCACCGCGGGCGCGACCTGCGCCACGGTGACGATATTCGGATCGTCGATTGCGTCGAAGACGAGACCCGTGTCGTCGCGCTCGCGCAGCGCCGCCGTCGGGCAGTGGGTGATGCACTGGCCGCAGTACGTACACTCGGTATCTTGAATGCGGCGGTTGTACGACGCGTCCACGACCGTGCGCGAGCCCGTGCCGAGAAGGTCCCAGATCTTCACGCTCTGCACGTTTTCGCACACCTGGATGCAGCGCAGGCATTGCACGCACTTGTCGTTTTCGCGAATGAGCGGCGTGGAATAATCCACCGCCTCGTGACGCAGCTTTTTGGGGAAGTGCGTGCCGCGCATGTTGAAGTCGTTCGCCAGCTGCTGCAAGGTGCAGTTGCCGCTTCGCGTGCAGTTCGTGCACGATGTATCATGGTGCGAAAGAATAAGACGCAGGTTCATGCGGCGCGCCTCGCGCGCCTTGGCGCTGTTCGTGAAGACGACCATGCCGTCCGCCACCACATTGTCGCACGCGGGGACAAGGCGCTCCATGCCCTCGACCTCCACGCAGCAGATGCGGCACGCGCCGATCTCGTTGATGTCCTTTAAGTAGCACAGCGTCGGGATATTGATATTGACCGAGCGCGCGGCCTCCAAGATCGTGGTATTCTCGGGCACGGTGACGCTCTTGTGGTCGATGGTCAGTGTAACGTTTCTTACCATTTGCCTTTCCTCCCTCCGCGGAAGATGCCGTAGCCGAAGTGGTCGCAGCGCAGGCAACGCGACGCCTCGGAGTACGCCTCTTCATCGGTAAGGCCGCACTCGATGCACTTGAAGTCGTGCTTGCGTTCGCCTGCCTCGCGCTCGGTGGTGTCGATACGGCCGTGGGGCGGCTTGTTGTTCAGCCGCGCCGTGGGGATCTCGACGCCGGGGTCGATCTCGTGGTGGAAGCCGAGGTATTCGTCGATATTCGCCGCGGCGACCTTGCCGGCCGCGATGGCGCGGATGACGGTCGCAGGGCCGGTGACGCAGTCGCCGCCGGCGAAGACGCCGTCCATATTGTCGATCTGGCCGCTGGCCTCGGCGACGAACGCGCCGCGCTTGATGGCGATCTTCGTCTGCTCAAAGCCGTGGGTCTCCACGCCCTGACCGATGGCGACAACGACAACGTCCGCCGCGATGCGCTTTTCGCTGCGCTTGGCCTTTTCGGGCGCGGGGCGGCCCTTTTTATCCATCTCGCCGATGATCTGCGGCTGTGTCCACAGCGCGACGGCGTGACCGTTCGCATCGGTCTCGATGCGGACTGGTGCCTGAAGCGTCACGAGCTCCACGCCCTCGGCAACGGCGCCCTCCACTTCCTCGGGAAGGGCCGTCATGTCCTCCTGGCGGCGGCGGTAGACGCAGCTCACTTTGCGCGCGCCGAGACGAACCGCGCTGCGGCAGACATCCATCGCGACGTTGCCGCCGCCGATGACGACGATGTCCTTGTTGCGGAAGTCCGGCATGTAATCGTCGCCGATCTCGCGCAGCATCTCGACCGCGGAGATGACGCCCTCAGCGTCCTCGCCCTCGATGCCGGTCTTTTTATCCGTGTGCGCGCCGAGCGCGATGTAAAGCGCGTCGTTCTGCTGGCGCAGCTCGTCGAACGTCACATCGTCGCCGACATTGACGTTGACATGCACATCGATGCCAAGCGCCAGCATCGACGCGATCTCCGCGTCGAGCACTTCGCGCGGCAGGCGGTAGTTGGGGATGCCGTAGCGCAGCATGCCGCCGAGCTTCGCGCGCTTTTCATACACGGTGACCTTGTGGCCCATCAAAGCTAAGTAATACGCCGCGGAAAGGCCGCTCGGGCCGCCGCCGATGACGGCGACCTTCTTGCCTGTGGGCTCGGCACAGTCGGGCTGCGGCACGTAGCCCGCGTTATCCACCGCGTAGCGCTTGAGGCCGCGGATGTTGACCGCGTCGTCGATCATGTTTCTTCGGCAGCGCGCCTCGCACGGATGCTCGCAGATGTACGCGCAGGCCGAAGGGAATGGGTTATCCTTGCGGATCAGGCGCACGGCGTCGGCGTAGCGGCCGTACTTGATGAGCACGAGATAGCCCGGGATATCCACGCCCGCAGGGCACAGCGCCACACAGGGAACGGGCTCGCGCATGCCGCCAAGGCAGCGGTGGCGCAGAATATGCTCTTCGTAGTCGTCGCGGAAGCCCTGCACGCCGTCAAGCACCAGGCGCGCCGCATCGCGGCCAATGGCGCAGTCGGCGCTGTTGACGATCACGCGCGCCACGCGCTCGATGATCGAGATGGTCTCCATCGTGGCTTCGCCCTCAAGCACCTGCTCCATCAGCTCAGAGAGTTGGCCGAGGCCGATACGGCAGGGAACGCACTTGCCGCACGTCTGCGCATGGCAGAGGTCCAGAAAGCTCTTGGCCAGGTCCACCGGACACAGTCCCGGAGGGCTTGCGGCGATACGCCGCTCCACATCGCGGTACAACCCGTCGATGACGGTCTGGGCATGGGAGGGCGTCATAATATCGAGTCTTGACACTGCTGTTTTCTCCTTTCACTGCTTGCCATCAGTGTAGTATCGGCCGGCAGGACAAATGCACGTATCCCGCCGCCTGATGTCAGCATCCATAAATAGATGTTATCTATAATAAACGTTAGTCATTCCATTTTCAATAGTCAATGCGGATTTTTTGTCATATTTTTCCATTTCACTCCATTTGGCTAACAAAGAAAAGCGAGGGCCGCAGCCCTCGCCTGTTCTTCCATTTTATTTGCCGCAGATCTCGTCGAAGGTATCGGTGACGGCCTTCTCCGGCGCGGGCGTCGCGAGCGATACGATCACGATCGCAATGCACGCCGCAAGGAACGCGGGGAGCAGCTCGTAGATGGCCCACGCGCCGCCCATCGGCGCGATGAGGTACTTCCAGATGAAGACCACCGCGCCGCCAGTGATCATGCCCGCGAGCGCGCCCTGCTTGTTCGCGCGCTTCCAGAAGAGCGAGAAGAGCATCACGGGGCCGAACGCCGCGCCAAAGCCCGCCCACGCGAACGAAACGACACGGAACACGGAGCTGTTGGGGTCCCAGGCAAGCACCATGCCGATAAGGGCGATGCCGATGACCGTGGCGCGCGCGGCCAGCATCGTCGTACGCTGGTTCATCTTGATACCGAACGAATGCTGCATGAGGTCCTGTGACACGCTGGACGCCGCGGCCAAAAGCTGCGAGTCCGCGGTCGACATCGTTGCGGCCAGAATGCCGGAGAGGATGATGCCCGCCATGACGGCGAGCAGCACGCCGTGCTGGCTCATCAGGTCTGCCAATTTAATGATGATGGTCTCAGATTCCGCGCTCGTCGCCAGGAAGGGCACCTTGCCCGCGGCGGTCACGCTGTTGCCGATGACGCCGATGAACACGGCGATGAACATGGAGATCACAACCCAGATCGTCGCGATGCGGCGGGACTGGTTGAGCTCCTTTTCCTCGCGGATGGCCATAAAGCGCAGCAGGATGTGCGGCATGCCGAAGTAGCCAAGACCCCACGCGAGCGTCGAAATGATGCTCAGCGTGCTGAACGAGGCGGCTGTGCCGCTCGCAGCATCGTAGCCCTGCGTCATGTTAAGGTAGCCCGGCAGCGCACGGGCATTGTCGATGACCGTGTCCAGTCCGCCCGCCTGCTGCACGCCGAAGCATACAATGACGATGAGCGCAATGGTCATGAAGATGGACTGGATCAGGTCGGTGAACGAAACGGCCATAAAGCCGCCCATCACCGTGTACAGCACGACCACGATGCCGCCGACGATCATTGCCGTATGATACTCCACACCAAAGAGGCTGTTGAAGAGCGTGCCGATGGCCTTGAAGCCGGACGCCGTGTACGGGATAAAGAAAATGAGGATCACGACCGCCGCGATGCAGGAGAGCAAATGCTTCTTATCTCCGAAGCGGCGGGCGAAAAAGTCGGGGATCGTGATGGCGCCGAGTTTGGCCGAATACCGGCGCAGGCGGCGCGCGACGATCAGCCAGTTGAGATACGTGCCGATGGCCAGACCGATGGTCGTCCAGGTCACCTCCGGCAGGCCAAACAGATAGGCAAGGCCGGGCAGGCCCATCAAAAGGTAGCTGCTCATATCGCTCGCCTCGGCGCTCATGGCCGTGACGACGGGGCCCATCTTGCGCCCGCCGAGGTAGAAGTCATCCGAGCTGCTGCCGCTGCCCTTCTTGCCAAAATACACGCCCACCAACACCATCGCGGCGAGGTAGAGAACGATGGTCACTACAATAATGATCTGTGCGCTTGTCATGTGATTTTCTCCTTCAGCTTTCGTTAAGACCTGCACAATATAGCACAAAAGAAAGCAGACGTAAATACAGAACGCCGTACAGAATAATTCCTGTACGGCACTGCAAAATTCTGAATTTTTGATTGATTTTACTGTATTTTCTGTAAGACGATTTAGTAGACTGTTTTTGAAACGAATTTTATTTTTTGCGAAAGCCGTCTAAAAAGAGCGGCATCATCTCGCGCGCATACTGCACAAGCGAATATTCCCCGCCCGAAAGGCACCAGTCATACATCAGCCCGCGCTCGAACATCGCGTAGGCCTTGACGATCTCGCTCACGGTACGCGTGTCGGTCAGCTCCTCGCGCTCCTGCCCCTGAGAGACGATTTGGCGCAAAAGACGATAGTACGTGCGTTTGCGGTCGAGCAGGTGCTTTTCTCCCTTGGTCACGAGCTGGGAGGAAAAAAGCCGCGCCAGAAGCTCGATGGAGACCGTGTTTTCGATCGTCGTGAACAGCTCCTGATTGAGCCAGCATAAGAGCTCGATGCAGTCCATCTCGTTGTGGGGCTGCTGCATCAGCTCCTCATACCGCTCGTCAAACAGCACCGAGAGGGACGAGAGCAGCGCGTCCTTGCCGTCAAAATAGTGGTAGAACGAGCCCTTCGACGTCTCCGACTCGAAGATGATCTCCTCCACCGTCGTCTCCTCATAGCCCTGCTCGTAAAAGAGCTTCCACGCCGCCGAGACGATGCGCGCCTTGGTGTTGCGGCTCGATTTTTTTGCCATGTGCTCCCCTCCCCTGTTTTTATTGATTGTATCACAGTGCACCGCCCGCTGCCAAGCGTTTTGCGCTCACCCAAGGTTTTTCCGCAGGAATGTGCGAGCATTTTCAAAGAAAATGCCGTCCGCGTCCTGCTGCGATACGCCGCGCGAAAGCAGATACTCGTAAAAATCCGCCGCCTTCTCCGGCGAATCAAGGCACGGCGGCAGCACCGCGCCGTCGAAGTCCGAGCCGAGGGCGAGGTTTTTGCGCGCGCCGAGGTCGAAAAAGTGCGCCACATGGCGATAGACGTCGTCTAAGCTCCTGACCGCTCCCCCGCCGCGCAGGAATGGCCCGTAGTAGTTGAGGCCGATCAGGCAGCCGCGGCGCACCATCTCCTTGATCTGCACGTTCGTCAGGTTGCGCTTGTGCGCGCAAATTGCGCGGGCGTTGGAGTGCGTGGCGAGAAACGGCCTTTCCGCCGTCTCGAACACGTCCGCGAGCCCCGCGTCGTTCAGGTGCGAGACGTCGATCAAAATGCCGCAGCGCTCCATTTCGCGCACGGCGGCGCGGCCAAAGTCCGTCAGGCCGCGGTCCGTCACATTGCCCGAGCCGAGCTCGTTTTCCCCATTCCACGTCAGCGTCACGGCGCAGACGCCCTGACGCTTCGTCTTCCCGATGCGCGACAGGTCGCCAGCAAATGCGCTGCCGTTTTCCACGCTCAGAAAGGCCGCGGTCTTCCCCGCCGCCCACGCGCGCTCCATATCGGCAACATTGCGGCAGGGCGACACACGATCTGCGAATTTTCGCATCTGGCGGTCGAAATTCGCGCAGGCGTCATCAAAAAAGCGGATGGCCTTCTCCCTGCGCAGCTCATCGGGCACGAACACGGCGAAAAACTGCGCCCAGTGGATGTCCTTCGGAATACTTGTGAGCGACAGCGTGCGCACGGGATCGTCGAGTGTGTCGATGATGTTCGATCCTGCGTACATGCAGTCGGTCAACGTGTCGCAGTGGAGGTCGATGAGGGCGTAAGGGCGCATGCGGGCACTTCCTTTTCAAAAAAAATCACGCTGCATTATACGCTCTTCCCGCCCGTTTCTCAACCGGCAAAGTTTAAGGAATTCTGAGGATTCTTAGCGTGCTCTTTACAAAGGCGCGGCAATACTGATATACTGGGCATCGAAAGGGGCGAAACGCCATGGACAATATTTCCCAGATCATCTCCCGCTCGATCGGTGGCTACAGCATCGGCAGCATCCTTTCCGCGCTGCTGACGTTCCTCATCTGCCTGATCGTCGTGCGGCTCGTGCTCAAGCTCTGTTCGCGGCTGCTCTCGCGCGCGAACCGCCTGAACGAGCGGCTGCAAAAGGTCATCCTCACGAGTCTCAAAACGCTTCTGTATCTGCTTACCATCATCATCACAGCCGAGGCGCTCGGCATCAACACCTCGTCGCTCACCGCCATCATGTCGGTGCTGACGTTGGGCGTCACGCTGGCCGCCGAGGACATTCTCGGCAACGTCGCCGGCGGACTCGTCATTCTCTTCTCGCATCCGTTCTCGCTCGGCGATGAGATCGAAGTCGGCGGCACGACCGGCACGGTGCGTGAAATTTCACTGACGCACACGAAGATTGAAACGCCGGACGGACAGATTGTGCTCCAGCCCAACCGCGAAATGTCCAGCTCGAAGATCATCAACTTCACCGTCCTGGGCCGCCGCCGCATCGTCTACAAGGTCACAGCATCCTACGACGCGCCGACGGACGAGGTGAAGCAGGCCTGCATGGACGCCGTTCTCGCCTTCCCCGCCGTGCTGAAAGAACCCACGCCGACGGTGTATCTCTCGAATTACGGTGCCAGCTCCATCGAATACACCATCCGCTGCTGGACGGCGGCAGACGCCTACTGGGACACTTATTTTAAGATGTACGAGCGCCTGCGCAACACCTTTGCAAAGCACAACGTGGAGATGTCCTACGATCATCTGAACATCCACGTCGTGCCGGAGAAACAGAATGAAAATTAAAGTCGTCGATATGACATATGAACAGGCGCTTGCCCAGCCGCCGCAGGTGCACAAAAAGCCGAAAAAGCCGTCGCTCCTGTTCCGGACGGTCCTGCGCGCAGCCTCCGCGCCCGACCTTCTGGCGACGCATTTCCACTGCGAGAAGATCGGCATGGCGCAGATCAAAAGCGATGAGCCCTGCCTTGTCCTGATGAACCACTCGTGCTTTCTCGACCTCAAAATCGCGGAGGCGGTGCTGTACCCGCGCCCGTTCAACATCGTCTGCACGTCGGACGGCTTTGTCGGCAAGGAGTGGCTGATGCGCAGCGTCGGCTGCATCCCCACGCGCAAGTTCTGCTCGGACACGACGCTCGTGCGCGATATGCTCTACTGCGTGCGGACGCTCAAAACGTCTGTGCTGCTCTACCCCGAGGCGAGCTACAGCTTTGACGGCACGGCCACACCGCTGCCGGAGAGCATCGGCAAGTGCGTCAAGGCACTGAATGTGCCAGTCGTGATGATCCGCACCTATGGCGCGTTCGCGCGTGACCCGCTCTACAACGGGCTGCAAAAGCGGCGCGCGAAGGTCTCAGCGCAGATGCAGTGCCTGCTCTCGTCCAGCGACGTTGCAGAGAGGACCGTCGCCGAGATCAATGAGCGCATCTTTTCCGCCTTCCGCTTCGACAATTTCCGCTGGCAGGAGGAAAACGGCGTCTCCGTCAGCGAGCCGTTCCGCGCCGACGGACTCAACCGCGTGCTCTACAAGTGCCCGCACTGCCTCGCCGAGGGGAAAATGGAGGGCAAAGGCACATCACTCATTTGCCGAAGCTGTAACAAGGAATACCGCTTGACAGAGATTGGTACGCTGGAATGTTTGAACGGCGAGGCCGCGTTCACCCACGTGCCGGACTGGTACACCTGGGAGCGGCAGTGCGTGCGCGAGGAGCTGGAAAGCGGCGCATATCAGCTTGATATTCCCGTGCAGATCTGCATGATGGTCAACATGCGCGAGATCTGCCGCGTGGGCGAAGGCCGGCTGCACCACGATGAAAACGGCTTCCACCTGACCGGCTGCGGCGGGAAACTGGACTATTTCCAAAAGCCTGAGGCCTCGTACAGCCTGTACGCCGACTATTTCTGGTACGAGATCGGCGATATGCTGTGCATCGGCGACCACAAAGCGCTGTATTACTGCTTTCCGCAAGGCGGCGGGGATGTGGTCGCCAAGACGCGGCTGGCCGCCGAAGAGCTCTATAAATTAAAGCGCGCCGCTAAGGCGCGGGGATAATGCAGCACAAAGTGCTGCCGCCTTGTTCCCCACACCGTGTGGGAACGCGGATAAGGGAGGGGTGTCTCTTTTTTGAAAAGAGACACCCCTCCCTTACACCCTCCCAGAGAAAATTTTTCATTGCAAGCGAGCAGCTCGAAGAGCTGCAATGCTTGCCGATTGCACCTCTTGCGTGCGGCAAAGCCGCATTTACCCCTGCTATACGACTTGGCGTACTCCTATCATCCGCTGCCGCTCTGCCCATCTCGCGCTGGTACAGCCTAATTTCCGTCTACTGGAGCACTCATCAATGCGGCGAGCGAAGCAATGCCGCATTCCGCAGGCAGTCTGCCGCCAATCTAACGTCACTCGCGCCTCACGATAGTAAGGCGCGGTTGCAAATCGGTCACGAATTGCAGGGATTCATGGCGAAGCCATGTACACCGCACTTACATTGCGCAGCGTGTGCAGTTCTTCAAGATTGAAACTGCCAATGTGTGGGGTCGAGGGGGAAGGCCCCTCGTCCTTTCTCTCGGGGGTTTAAGGGGGATACTCTCTTTCGAGAAAGAGAGTATCCCCCTTTAGCGCACTCCCGCGCGGCGCAGGGTATCCCCCGACGGCCTCAGGCCGTCATAATTTTCAAGCGCTTTGCGCATCAAAGCCTTTCAAAGATTTCTTCTCCTCGCGGAGAAACACGATCACGCTCAGAAGGAACGGGAAGAAATACGTCGCCACGCGATAAAGTACCAGCGCCGACGAGGCGATTGCCGTGTCCGCCCACGGGGCGAAGAGCAGCAAAAACGCAAACTCCATCGGGCCCACGCCCGCGACGTTCGGCAGCGCGCTTGTGATGAGCAGCATCAGCGAGGCGAGCAGCTGTGCCTGCGCAAAGTTAAGCGCCGTGCAGCCCACGAGCCGCAGCGCGGCATAGGGGATGGAATAGAGCACGAAGAACTTCACAAGGCTCACGGCGATACCTTTAACGCGGATTGACGGAACGAGCAGCACCTTTTTCGCCTCGCGGTTGAGCTCGGTGAGACTATTCGCCCACTCTTCGCGGCGTTCGTCCCACTTCGGCGTGTGCGGGAGCTTGTCGAGCAGCATCAGCACTAACTTCAGCACCTTATCCCAGGTGTAGAGCAGCGTGAGCGCGATCACGATGAGCGCGCCGATGACATAGCCGATCAGAAGATAGCGTGCAAGGCCGCTGGCGCTCTGCTCCAGCCAGTCGCCGCCGAGCAGCAGCGCGACCGTCGCGTAGATCAGCACTGATATCTTGTGCAGCACGTATTCGCTCGCCATGATGCCGAGCCCGCTGCCTGCGTCCAGGCCTCGCCTGTAAAGGTAAAAGCTTTGCATCGGCAGCGTGCCCGCACCCAGCGTCGCGATATTGCCGAACACGCCGAGGAATGTCACGCGCAGCGCGTCAATAAACGTGCAGTCCGGCTTTTTGTGGTGGATGATGACGAGGCACAGCACGGATTCCATCGCCTCGTAGGCAAAGCCGAGTGCGAGCAGGAGCAGCACACCCCAGAACGGCACAGTACTCAGGTCCTTGACGATATCGGGCAGCACGTCGCGGAAAACAAGGATGATGGCAACAAAGATCAGCGCCAGCGTGAGACCGCTGACGAGATAGGTTCTGCTCCGTTTGCTTTTCAATGCTGTTCCTCCCCGCCTTCGCAGATAATGTTATGATAAAATTTTCTTTTGCAGCACCTCGGCGATGTCGGTCCACTCCCACGGAAGACCCACGGCATTTTCGCCGAAGTGTCCGCCGCAGGAGACGTGGCGGTAGATCGGGCGGCGCAGTTCAAAGCGCGACGTGATGCTGCCTGGGCGCATATCGATATGCTCCATAAGCCAGCTCGCGATCTTTTCGTCGCTCACGCGCCCCGTGCCAAACGTGTCGACCATCACGCTCACAGGGTCGGCGAGGCCGATGGCATAGGCAAGCTCGATCTCGCAGCGGTCGGCCAGCTCCGCGGCCACAATGTTCTTGGCGAGATAGCGCGCCATGTAAGCGCCCGTGCGGTCGACCTTGCTCGGGTCCTTGCCCGAGAACGCCCCGCCGCCGTGGCGCGCCATGCCGCCATAGGTGTCGGCGATGATCTTGCGGCCGGTAAGGCCGCTGTCGCCCGCGGGCCCGCCAACGACAAATCGTCCCGTCGGGTTGATGAAATACTCTGTGTGCTCGTCGAGCAGTTCTGGCGGCAGCACAGGGAAAATGACCTGTTCTAAGATCGCATCGCGCAGCGCGTCGATGCCGACCTCCGCGCTATGCTGCGCGGAGACAACGACGGCGGAGATGCGTTTGGGCGTGCCGTCCTCGTATTCGACGCTGACCTGCGCCTTGCCGTCCGGCAGAAGATAGGGCAGCAGCTTTTCGCGCCGCACCTGTTCGAGTCTTCTCGTCAGGCGGTTCGCAAGCGTGATCGGCAGCGGCATCAGCGCATTGGTCTCGCAGCAGGCGTAGCCGAACATCATACCCTGATCGCCCGCGCCGGCTTCTTCCGGCGCGCCGCGGTCAACCCCGCGCGCGATGTCCGGCGACTGGGTGTGGATGCTGACGCGGATGCGCACGTTTTCGGCGTCAAAGCCGACGACGGGCACGGTATAGCCGATCTCGGCGATGACCTTGCGCGCAATGGCTTCATAGTCCGGCACATAGGATGAGGTGATCTCGCCCATCAGGTGAACTTCGCCGGTGCAGGCCGTCACCTCGCAGGCGACGTGTGCGTCGGGATCGTTGGCAAGGATGTCATCGAGCACCGCGTCGGCGATCTGGTCGCAGACTTTATCGGGATGTCCGCACGTGACGGACTCAGAGGTGAAATAGGTTTTCATCGCTTTCGCTTCCTTTCTGCTCGTTCGCATGGGGAAAGAGCGCTGTCTCAGTTTTTGACAGTCTGATGATAGCGGGAATACGGAAGCGGGAAAAGTGGCAAAGTCCGCAAGGCGCACAAAGTTTTCACACTCCCGCGAGGCTGACCAAGTTTCCGACAGGAAGCGGCGAGTATAGTGTAAAGATTTCGTTAAATGTTCGCGATTTTGTCACTTGCAAGTTTTTCCCATATCGGATATAATGAATGAAAGCGAATCGAGAAAGGGAGGAACCCACCCATGGCTCTGCGCACCAAAAACGCCATCCGCCGCAGCTTCATCGAGCTTCTGGCAGAGCGTCCCTTCGACAAGATCTCCGTCCGCGACATCGCGGAGAGAAGCGAGGTCACGCGGAACACTTTTTATTATTACTACACTGACATCTACGCGCTGGCCGAGGACGTGTTCGAGTCGGAGATTGAAAAGCTCTCCGAGCGCGTGGAGGGCTATGAATCGTGGCAGAAGGCATTTTTGACCGCCACATCCTTCGCCGCGGAGAACAAGCGCATGATCCTGCACCTGCACAACTCCGCCCACAGCGATATTCTGGCAAGATATTATCATAAAACGATCCTGACGACAATGCTTTCTTACATCCGCAAGGAGGCCGAGGGCCTGAACGTCAGCGAAAGCCAGATCATGGCGCTCGCGCGCTTCTACACGGCAGCGCTCGCAGGGCTGACGCTTGAATGGATCGGCAGCGGCATGAAGGGCGAGCCGGATTCGTTCATCGATGATCTCGGCGGAATGCTCGACGGCAACATCCGCTGCTCTCTCGAGCGCGGATGTGCGCACGCGGCACAGTAAATAATATGCATTAAAAATGGGAAAGCGGCGGGATGGTTTGACCATTCCGCTGTTTTCGTCCACGTCTGGTGAACAAGCTTAACACATCCTTTACCCTTTTTCCCTGTTCATCGCGGCGAATCTCTGCTATGATATTTTTGGAAGTATTGAATTGATAAAGGAGTGAGGTTTTGTATCAGAAACAGATCTTAATGGAAAAGCTGAAAGAAGCCACCGCCTCCGTCCTGCCCATCAGCCTGATCGTTATGGCGATCAGCTTTGTGCTCGTGCCGGTAGACGCGGGACTGATGCTCTCGTTCGTGATCGCCACGGCCATGCTGATTCTCGGCATGGGGCTCTTCACGCTGGGCGCGGACATGTCGATGAGCCGCATCGGCAACTACATGGGCTCCAAGCTGACGAAATCGCGCAAGCTGCCGCTCATCCTGACCGTGAGCTTCGCCCTCGGCGTCGCCATCACGGTGGCGGAGCCGGATTTGCAGGTGCTCGCGGGCAACGTGCCGGAGATCGACACAACGGTGTTGATCTTGACCGTTTCGGTCGGCGTCGGCTTCTTTCTGATGCTGTGCATGGTGCGCATTCTCTTTTCGATCTCGCTGCGCACGATGCTGATCGTATTTTACGCCATCGTCTTTGCCGCGGCGTTTTTGTCGGATGAGAGCATCCTCTCCGTCGCGTTCGACTCCGGCGGCGTGACAACGGGGCCGATGACCGTGCCGTTCATCATGGCACTCGGCGTCGGCGTTGCGTCCATTCGAAGCGACGAAAATGCCAAGGCGGACAGCTTCGGCCTCGTCGGTCTGTGCTCGATCGGGCCGATCTTATCGGTGCTGCTGCTCGGTGCGATCTACAAAACGCAGCCCGCGCAGGGCGAGAGCGGCACCGTCTCTGGCGTCGCCACCACGGTAGAGCTCGGCAAGGACTATCTGCATGCCCTGCCGGAGTATTTATGGGAAGTGACAATGGCGCTGCTGCCGATCGTTGTCTTCTTCCTGATTTTTCAGGTCATTTCGCTCAAGCTCCGCAAGCTGCCTTTCATGCGCATCGTGATTGGTATCCTCTATACATACTTAGGTCTCGTGCTGTTCCTCACGGGCGTGAACGTCGGCTTTTCGCCGCTGGGCTACGCGCTCGGTGCCGCGCTGGCCGAGGGGTGGAAGGTCTATCTCCTTGCCCCCCTTGCGATGCTGATGGGCTGGTTCATCATCAACGCCGAGCCCGCCGTCCATACGCTCAACAAACAGGTCGAAGAGCTGAGCGCGGGCGCGATCTCTGCCAAGGCGATGGGCATGAGCTTATCCATCGCGGTCTCCGCCGCAGGCGGGCTTGCGATGCTGCGTGTCATCACAGGCATTTCGATCATGTATTTCCTCGTGCCCGGCTATCTTATCGCGCTGGCTTTGAGCTTTTTCGTGCCGCGCACGTTCACGGCCATCGCGTTCGACTCCGGCGGCGTCGCGTCAGGTCCTTTGACGGCGACATTCATGCTGCCGTTCGCCACAGGCGCGTGCGAAGCGCTCGGCGGCAATGTGATGACGGACGCGTTCGGCCTTGTCGCGCTCGTCGCGATGATGCCGCTCATCACCGTGCAGGTGATGGGAGCCATCTACGTTGTCAAATCCCGTCATGCTTCGCAGGAGCCCCAGCTCCCCGACTTTGGCGACAACGAGATCATCGAACTGTGGGAGGCCTGCTGAAATGGAACTCTATTACATCATTGCCATCACGGATCACGAGCGCGGCGAAGCGATGGGCTCGCTCTACCACGCGGCGGGGCTGCACCTTATTTTGAGCATGCCCGCGCGCGGCACAGCCACGAGCGAGCACCTCGCCATCTATGGGCTGGACGCGACGGAAAAGTGCGTTATCGCCGCCGTCGGCAGCGCGCAGGAGGCGGATTCGCTTATCCGTTCCGCCAAGCGCAAGCTCTTTATCGACATTCCGGGCAACGGCGTCATGCTGACCGTGCCTCTCAAGAGCGTGGCCGGCGGCAAGACACTGTCCTATCTCACCGACGATCTCAAAGCAGGAGGAGCGCCGAACATGAACTTTGAACATGAACTCATCACCGTCATCTTAAACGAAGGCTATTCCGACTTTGTCATGGACGCGGCGCGCGCCGCGGGCGCGGGCGGCGGTACGGTGCTGCACGCCAAGGGCACGGGCGGCACGCGCGGAGAAAAATTCTTCAGCGTCAGCCTTGCCGACGAAAAGGATATGATCTACATCATCGCCCACAAGGACGAAAAGGCCGCCATCATGCGCTCGATCAACGAGCAGGCCGGTCCCGGCACCAAAGCGGGCGCGATCTGTTTCTCGCTGCCGATCTCGTCCGTCGCAGGCCTGCGTGCACGGGAGGATAACTAAGCGTCCCCATAATACAACAAAGCGCCGCTGCTCACGCAGCGGCGCTTCCCTTTTCAATTTTCAATCTTCCGTCTTTTCCCCGCGGGCGAGGCTCACGATGTCGCCCACGCCGCTTAAGACCATGCTCGGGCGGTACGCGTAGGTCTTGATGGTCTCGCGCGTCGAGACGCCCGAGAGCACCAGCACCGTCGACATACCGCTCTCCATGCCGGAGATCACATCGGTGTCCATACGGTCGCCGACCATGACGGCCTCAGCCGAGTGGCAGTGCAGCATTCTGAGGCCCGTGCGCATCATCAGCGGGTTCGGCTTGCCGCAGAAGTACGCCTGCGTGCCGGTCGCCATCTCGATGGGCGCGACGAGCGCGCGGCAGGCGGGCACAATGCCGTTTTCGATGGGGCCGGAAACGTCGGAGTTCGCGCCGATGAGCTTTGCGCCCTTCCAGACGAGGTTCGTCGCCTTCGTCAGCGTATCGAGCGAATAGGAGCGTCCCTCGCCCACGACGACATAGTCGGGGTTCACATCGTTCATCGTGATGCCTGCGTCGTAGAGCGCGTTCAAAAGGCCTGCCTCGCCGATGGCAAAGACCGAGCAGCCGGGCGCCTGATCGCGCAGGAACGCCGCCGTCGCGAGCGCGCTCGTATAAAAGTGCTCCTCCGTCACGTCGAGGCCCATGCGCGCAAGCTTCTGGCTCAGCTCGCGCGGCGTGTAGCCGCTGTTGTTTGTCAGAAACAAGTATTCCTTGTTTTCATCGTGCAGCCACTGGATGAACTCGGCCACGCCCGGCAGCACGCGGTTGCCATGGTAGATGACGCCGTCCATATCGCAGATGAAGCCCTTCTTTTCGTTAAAATCGATCATATTGTAAGTATCCATTCGTATCACTTCTCCTCTCTTCTCTCCAAATTTCATCAAATACAGTATAGCAGAGGGATTTGTCAAAAACCAGCAAAGAAATGTAAAATCTGCGTGAAATGCAAAAGGAAAAGAGACAGCCGAGGCTGCCTCTTTTTTCTCTTTATACTTCGCCGCTTAAAAGGCGCGCGACGGTGCGGCGGTAGACCTCGCCGCAGTTTTTCACCTGCCATGCATAGCCGTACTCGTTGTCACCGTGCATGTTGCCGCCCGAGGGGCCGAACGTCACGACCGGAATGCCGAGGGAAACGGCTAAAATGTTCGAATCGCAGACCGAGGCGTCATACGCGCACGGAAGATCCTTGCCCGTGACGGAGTAAAACTCCTCCTGCAAAATTTTGACAAGCGGATGATCCTCCTCCACCGCGAACGACTGCATATAGGGCGATTTCCTCGGCTTGAGGCGCACGCCGACCTTGCCGGAAAGGCCGAGCTGCTCCGCCGCCTCCATGATCTGCGCGATGCAGATCTCGTCCGTCTCGCCCGGAACGACGTAGCGGTCAACGAAGAGGCAGCACTTCTCCGGCACAACGAGCGTGCCGGGATTGCCGCCCTCCATATAGCGCACGCACCACGTGCCGTGCTTGAGGTGCGGGTGCTGGAGCGTCGGCAGCGCCTCGATGGCCGCGGCCAGGCGTCCGCCGGAGATGAGAGCGTTTTCACCGACCTCGGGATAGTGGCTGGCATGCGCGGTCTGTCCGTGGACGGTCACCTCAAAGCTGTAGCGGCCGCGGAAGCCGACAGCCACATTGTCGTAGCGGCACTCGCCCATGATGGCGTAGCCGGCGTGGATGACGTCCTCCGCCACAAGCTGATAGGTGCCCTTGCTCAGGCCCGCCGCGTCGGCGACGAAGCAGGCCAAAATTTTGCCGTTGATCTCGTCGAAATGGGCGGCGTAATAGGTCAGCGTCTCCAGGATCGCGGCGAGGCCGCCCTTCATGTCCATCGCGCCGCGGCCATAGACCTTGCCGTCGATCTCCGTGGGGGTAAACGGGTCGGTCTTCCAGCGGTCAGACACATCGACGGTGTCGAGGTGTCCGATGAGCAGCACGGTCTTTCCCGGCCGGCCGCTGTCGAGCACCGACCAGACCGACGGGCGCTCGCGCGCGGTGTCCTCTTCAAAATAGCTGTAATGCGGGTCCATGCCGAGCCCACGCAGGATATTCGCCACGTAATCCGCCATCTGCGCCTCGTGTCCGTTGACCGAACGGATGGAGATCATATCATACCAGCGCTGTAAAATCCGTCCCATGCCTTAGTTCTCCTTCGCCTTGGCCGTGCCGATGCCGGTCACGGCGTAAATGACAGAAAACACGATCGACAGCCACAGCATCGGCGCAAACGGCGCGAATGCCAGATTGGAAACGCCAAGCGTCGTGGCGGTGTAAGAGCCCGTGGTCGACCACGACACCATGGGGGCAAGGCCCGTGCCGGTGTCGAGCATCGCGCGCATCAGATTCTTGCGGTCGAGATGATATTCCGGATACAGGTCCTTCACCATACCGCCGACGACAGGATAGGACACATAATAAGCGCCCGTAATCGTGAAAAACACCGCGTGCAGGATCAGCACACCGAGCGACATCGAACGAGTGGTCTTCGCGATACGCTCCACAAAGGCGAGCAGCACGTCCACAACGCCCGCTGTGCGGAGCGGTGCACCGAAAATGCCCGCCGCGATCAGAAGACCGATGGTCGAGAGCATCGAGGTAAAGCCGCCGCGGTTGAGCATCGAATTCACGACGTCCGAGCCCGTATCGGCGGAAAAGCCGGAATACATGACCGTCAGAATATCGTGCAGGCTGACACCCTGGCAGAGCATCGCCATCACCGCGCCCGCAGCGATGCCGGCGATAAAAGTCGGGATCGTCGGCTTTTTCATCAAAATCAGCACGACCGCGACCAGCACGGGCAGAAGCAGCACAGGGCTGAGCCAGAACTCGGCGGAAACGGTGGAAAGGATATCCTCATACACTTCCCCGCCGACGCTGCCGCCGGAATAGCGCAGGCCGTAAACAAAGCAGAAAACGAGCGAAATGAGATACGCAGGCCCCGTGGAAATGAGCGCGTGGCGAATGCCGTCCATCAGCGGCACCTCGCACACCGTGGCGGTGATGACGGGCGAGTCAGGCAGCGGCGAGACCTTGTCGCCGAAGAACGCGCCGGTGCAGACCGCGCCCGCGGCCGCGGGCAGCGGCACACCGAGACCCTGTGCAACGCCCATGCAGGCGACGCCGACCGTCGCGAGCGTGCCCCACGACGTGCCCGCCATGGTCGACATCAGCGTGCAGAGGATGCAGACAACCGGCAGAAACAGCCCCGGCGTCAGCACCTTCATGCCGTAGTAGATCATAACCGGCACCGTGCCGCTCGCCATCCACGTGCCGACGAGCAGCATCAGCCCTGCCTGCCAGGGCTTTACGATTCTTTTTTCTTCCATGATTGTCGTCCTTTCTCATTTTGGCTAGGTCAAATTGAAAAAGGATAACAAAAAAGCGGCTCTCTCCCGCTTGGGAGAGAGCCGCTTTTTATTCACTTGTTGACGCAGGTATCAGCAAAGCTGAAGCCGTTTTTCATTTGCTCACTGGCAGTGCGCAGGACCTTGTTGAGGATCTGCGCGCTCTCCTCTTTCGCCATCGCGCAGAGCTCGTCGTTCGCCTGCGCGGCGAGCGTGAAGTCGCCGCTCTCGCGCATCAGCCTGTCGTATTTAAGGACGATCTGTCTGCCGCGGATATTCACCGTGTCCTGATAGCCCCAGACATTCTGGATGCACGAGCCGTAGCACTTGTCGGCCAGCGCGCCGACAAAGCGGCTGACCCAGTAGAGATTGTCGGTCTCGGCGTCGAGCGTCACATTGCTCAAATAGTCCGGCATCTGCGGGACATTTGTGTACACCGGCAGCCACGCGGAAAATGTCGTGGAGCCGAAGCACACCCACTCGATACCCTTAATGGCATCGGGGACGTCGCTTCTAATTTGACAGATCGTCGTCACGCCCGTGCGGTTGATGCCGATAGGACGGTAAATGCCGCCTTTTTCCGCATGGCCCGCATAGGGATCGTAGGGTGTACCCTGATAGTGGGACGAGAGCAGGTATTGGATATCCTCCGCGGCAACCTTGCGCTCGGGAACGTAGGACCACGGAATGTCATCGCTTTCGGGCGTGAAGTCCGCGTTTTCGCCGTCCCAGCGGTAGGTGTGCGGTGCAAGGCAGCGGCCCATGAACCACGCGCGCGGCGTGTTGTAGATGTGGTCCATGTCGCGGTGCGAGCCGAAGATATCCCGCGGGTTGAACTTGCCATCCTGATTCAGATCCAGATGGTTTTCCGAGATGAATTCTCTGAGGTCTGCCGAGCAGAGATGCGATTCCCGGGCACCGAAGGCGTCCTCAAGGTCGAACGAGTCCATACCGAACTGGTTCGGGTTGATGATGACGCGATCCTCGGGAATTTTCTTCGCGATCCAGTGGTGCCCGCCGATGGTCTCGAGCCACCAGACCTCGTTTTCGTCGTTGAAGGCGATGCCGTTCGACTCATAGGTGCCGTATTGCTCCAGAAGCGCACCGAGGCGCAGCACGCCCTCGCGCGCGGAGCGGATGTAGGGCAGGACGAGGACAACGATGTCCTCCTCGCCGATGCCGCCGCAGCGCTTCTCTTCCCCATCCTTCGCCTCGCGCAGCTCGACCATCGGGTCGGCCGCGAGCACGCGCGGGTTCGAGGTCGTGGTTTCCGTCGCCGTCATGCCGACGTTCGCGGCGTTGATGCCGGTCGCGGCCCAAATGCCGTGCTTCGGGTCCACGCTCGGGCAGGACGTGTAGCGCATGGGGTTCTCCGGCAGTGTGATCTCCACGTGGGACTCTACGCTTTTATAAATCTTCGGCTGCTGGTCGGGCTCGACCACGATCAGCTTTTTCTCATCAAAATGACCGTCGTCCGTACGGGCGATCATCGTCGAGCGGTCATTCGTCGCCAGCTTACCGGCCAGTACAGTGGTGCAGGGCATAATTACATCTCCGTTTCCTGTCGATTTCACCGCAGCGCCGCTTTTTCGCAGCGCCGCCAAATTTTATCTGCATCCATTATATTCACAGAATCGTCCTCTGTAAAGGCAAAATTCCCTTTGCAGGTGCATCTCCCCTGCTGCTCTGCCGCGAAAAAATGTGGACAGGCCCGCTAAAAAGCGGACCTGTCCAAAAGGTTGGTAAAGAGAGGTCGTACCTATCAAGTTTGGATCGATCACACCATGATGGGCTCGTCCCAGAGCTTGAGCTTCTGGCCGATGCCGTTTTCCTTGGCATACTGGTAGACGCGCGCGGCGATCGCCACGTCGTAAAGGCCGAGGCCGACGTTGCAGGTATAGGTGAGCTGGTCGTCGTTGCCGCGGCCGGACTTCCGCCCCGCCACCAGGTCGGAGACGCTCGCGTCGATGCCGGAATCGTCGATCTTGCCGTCGCGGAACATGTAGGCCATCGTGTCGCCCATGCGGTGCTTGTCGGTCTCCCAATCGTCGATGACGACCTTGTCCGCGCGCAGGATCAGCTCCTCGTCGACCTCGTTGTTGCCAAGGTGAGCAACGTAAACGCCCTTTTTGATCTCCGCGCCGTGGATGATCGGCTCGGTCGCGGTCGTCGCGGTCACAAGGATGTCGCCGCTTTCGATCGTGGCAAGGCGGTCGCTCGCCGCCGCCTGCACGTCCATGTTCAGCTTTTGCAACATCTCCGCCGCAAATTTTTCCGCTCTCTCTCGGGAAAGGTCATAGACATACGCCTTTTCCAGCTGCGGCAGCGACGCCTTGAGCGCCATCAGCTGCGTCTTGCACTGCGGGCCCGCGCCGAAAAGGCCGACGGTCTTCGAGCGCGAGGGCGCCATATACTTGGCGCAAACGCCCGTTACTGCGCCGGTGCGGATCGCACTGATGAGTGTGCCGTCCATGATGGCAATGGGTACCTTGGTCTCGGGATCGTTCAGCACGATCACGGCCGAGCCCTCCGGCAGGCCGAAGACCTCGTCCAAGCGCTGCGCGGCAGACATTTGTCCCAGCTGCACGGTGCTTTTTATCATCATAAATCAAATTTTTTGTAAACACCTATTGACACAGTAGGAATTAAGCGTTAAAATTCCTATCTGTAAAGTAGGCAATTATGAGTAAGGAGGCATGCCGCATGATGATCTCAACAAAAGGGCGCTACGCTTTGCGGGTCATGCTGGATATGGCCGAGCACGGAGGCAGCGAATGGCACCGCCTGAGCGATGTCGCGCAGCGCCAGCAGCTCTCTAAAAAGTACTTGGAGACCATCATGGCCGCGCTGAGCCGTGCGAACTTGGTCGAGAGCGCCGTGGGCAAATCGGGCGGCTACCGCCTGACCCGCTCCCCCGAGGATTACCCCGTAGGTGAAATTCTGCGGGCGGTGGAGGGAAATCTGTCGCCGATCGCGTGCCAGTCTGAGGACGGCTCCGGCTGCGGCGCTTTCTGCGACTGCGACGCGCGGCTTTTCTGGCAGGGGCTGGAAGACCAGATCAACAGCTATGTCGACAATCATACGCTGGCGCAATTCATGCGAGTCAATGAAAAAACACTGGCCGTCCTGAACGGCACGGAAAGAAGATAAGGTGGTTCAATATGAGTAAGGCACTTTTAGAGATTCAGAACCTGCACGTGCGGGTCGAGGAAAAGGAAATTCTCCACGGTGTGGATCTGGCCGTGGGACAGGATGAGACCCATGTGCTGATGGGCCCCAACGGCACCGGTAAGTCGACGCTGGGCTATGCCATCACCGGCAATCCGACCTACAGCGTAACCGGCGGTTCGATCATTTTTAACGGCGAGGACATCACGGAACTCCCCGTCAACGAGCGCGCGAAAAAGGGCATTTTCCTGTCCTTCCAGAACCCGCTGGAGGTCCCCGGCGTAACGCTGAGCGCGTTCATCCGCAGCGCGCTCGAGCAGAAGACCGGCGACCGCCTGCGCCTGTGGGACTTCAAGAAAAAGCTCAAAGAGACCATGGCGCTTTTGAACATGGACGAGAGCTATGCCGAGCGCGACCTGAACGTGGGCTTCTCCGGCGGCGAGAAGAAAAAGTCCGAAATTTTGCAGATGCTCATGCTCGAGCCCAAGCTCGCGATTCTCGATGAGACCGACTCCGGCCTCGACGTCGACGCGGTCCGCACCGTCAGCGAGGGCGTGCGCCTGTTCCGCGAGCGGACGCACGGCTCGCTTCTCATCATCACCCACTCCACGCGCATTCTGGAAGCGCTCCATGTGGACGCGGCCCACGTGATGGAAGAGGGCGTCATCGTCCGCAGCGGCGGCGCCGAACTGGTGGATGAGATCAACGAAAAGGGATTCAGCAGCCTGAAGGAAGACTGAATCGGGAGGCTCTTGACATGGCAGATTTGAAAGAAAAAACCTACGTGGAGGATGTGGACCGCAGTGTCTACGACATTCGGGACGCGGAAAACGACGCGTACCGAATGGAATCCGGCCTGACGCCGGAGATCGTCGAAAAGCTCTCCACTGAGAAGGACGATCCCGTGTGGATGCAGCAGTTCCGGCTCGAATCCCTCCAGATCTACAATGAAATGAAGATCCCCAACTGGGGCCCGTCGATTGAGGGCCTTGATATGGATCATATCGCGACCTACGTTCGCCCGAACACCAAGATGCGCAACGACTGGAAGGACGTGCCGGAGGACATCAAGGAGACCTTCGAGCGCCTTGGCATCCCGCAGGCGGAGAGAAAATCCCTCGCCGGTGTGGGTGCGCAGTACGACTCCGAGCTTGTCTATCACAACGTCAAGGATTCCGTGGCGGCCGAGGGCGTGGTTTACACCGATATGGAGAGCGCCATAAAGGGCGAATATGCCGACATGGTGCGCAAGTACTTCATGAAGCTCGTGACGCCCCACGATCACAAGTTCGCGGCGCTCCACGGCGCGGTGTGGTCCGGCGGCTCGTTCGTGTACGTGCCCAAGGGCGTACACCTCTCCATTCCCCTGCAGTCCTACTTCCGCCTGAATGCCAAGGGCGCCGGCCAGTTTGAGCACACGCTCATCATCGTGGACGAGGGCGCGAGCCTGCACTTCATTGAGGGCTGCTCCGCGCCGAAGTACAACGTGGCAAACCTCCACGCTGGCTGCGTGGAGCTGTACGTCAAGAAGGGGGCCAAACTCCGCTACTCGACGATTGAAAACTGGTCGAAGAACATGTACAACCTGAATACCAAGCGTGCGCTGGTGGAAGAGGGCGGCACGATCGAGTGGATCTCCGGCTCCTTCGGCTCCCATGTTGGCTGCCTGTACCCCATGAGCATCTTAAAGGGTGACAATTCCCGCATGGAGTTCACCGGCGTTACGTTCGCCGGTGCGGGGCAGAACCTCGATACCGGCGCAAAGGTCGTCCATGTGGGTAAAAATACGAGCTCCTATATGAACACGCGCTCGATCAGCAAGAGCGGCGGCATCAGCACATTCCGCTCAAGCGTTGTCGTGGAAAAGGGCGCCAAGGGCGCCAAGTCCGCCGTGTCGTGCCAGTCGCTGATGCTGGACTCCGAGTCCCGTTCCGACACCATCCCCGCAATGGACATCCGCACGAAGGACGCGGCCATCGGCCATGAGGCCAAGATCGGCGCGATCAGCAACGAAGCCGTCTTTTATCTGATGAGCCGCGGCATGAGCGAGGAAGACGCGCGCGCGATGATCGTCAGCGGCTTTGCCGACAATGTCTCCAAGGAGCTGCCGGTGGAGTACGCGGTGGAAATGAACAACCTCATCCGGCTCGAGATGAAGGGCAGCATTGGCTGAAAGGAGTTTGGATATGAACGATACGATTTTGATCAACCGGCTCCCGACCCGCACCTGGAACCGGCTGGGTGTGAACGAAGCGGCCATTGCCTGGGGGCAGGCCGACGATTTGGGCGAAGAGAAAATCACCGCCGCCGGTCAGACCGAGCGGCTTGAGATCACTGGCTCTGGCGAGCGCGGCGAGAAGACGGTCGACATCCACGCGCCCGCGGGCCAGACCGTCACGGTGTTTGAAACGCTGAGAGCGGAAAAGGGCCTGCTCGTGCGCACGGCGCTCCACGTTGAAAAGGACGCAAAGGTGCGGCTCGTGCAGATTCAGAATGCGGCACAGGGCTCGCTTCTCCGTCTGGAGACGAGCGGCGAGTGCGCCGAAAACGGTCAGGTAGAGCTGATCCAGGTCCTGCTGGGCCGCGGCGACGTGTACAGCGGCGGCCAGTTCGAGCTGAACGGCAATGGCGCGGGCTTCACGGCGGGCATCGGGTATCTGGGCCAGAAACAGCAGACCGTGGACATGAACCTTGTCGTGAACCACTGGGGCCAGAAGACCACGAGCGAAATCAATGCCGCCGGTGCGCTCAAGGACGACGCGCAGAAGATCTTCCGCGGGACCATCGACTTTAAGAAGGGCTCCGCGGGCTCCGTCGGCAGCGAGCAGGAGACGGTTTTGATGCTGGGCGACGGCGTCGTCAACAAGACGGTGCCGCTGATCCTGTGCGCCGAGGAAAACGTCGTCGGCAACCACGGCGCGACCATCGGCGAGCTGGACGAGGACACGCTGTTCTACTTTGAAAGCCGCGGCATTTCCGCAGCGGAGGCGGAAAACATCATGGCCCGCGCCGCCATCGAGCGGCTGGCCCGCACGATCGAGGATGAAGCGGCGCAGGCCGCGATCCTCTCCGAGCTTGAGGAGGTGCTGTAAGATGGCGCATGCATATCGGGACGACTTCCCCCTGCTCAAGAGTCAGGATGTTGCGTATCTGGACAACGCCGCGACGGCGCAGCGCCCGCAGTGTGTGCTGGACGCCGTAACGGAGTTTTATAAAAGTAAGAACGCCAACCCCTTGCGCGGCCTCTATCCCCTGAGCATCGCCGCGACGGAGGCTTACGAAAACGCTCGCGAGGCCGTTCGGTCCTTTCTGAACGCGAAGAGCAGCCGCGAGATCATCTTCACCCGCAACACCACCGAGAGCATCAATTTAGTGGCTTACAGCTACGGTCTCTCCCACGTGAAGGCCGGGGACGAGGTGCTCGTCTCCATCATGGAGCACCACAGCAACCTTCTCCCCTGGCAGATGGTTTGCCGCCAGACCGGCGCGTCGCTCAAATTTATGGAATGCGAAATGGACGGCACGCTGGACTTAAATAAGGTCGAAGCCCTCATCACGCCGAAAACGAAGATCGTCGCCTGCACGCACGTTTCGAACGTCTTAGGCCGCGTGAATCCCATCCGCGAGCTCGCGGCGCTGGCGCACCGCGCCGGCGCGGTGCTGGTCGTCGACGGCGCGCAGAGCACGCCGCACATTCCGGTGGACGTGCAAGCGCTGGACGCGGATTTCTTCGCCTTCTCCGGCCACAAGGTCTACGGCCCCATGGGCATCGGCGTTCTCTACGGACGCGAAGAATTGCTGAACGCCATGCCGCCGTTCCTCACCGGCGGCGAGATGATTGAATCTGTCACCCGCGATGGTGCGGTCTTCGCCGAGCTCCCGCACAAGTTCGAGGCCGGCACGGTCAACGCGGCAGACGCCGTGGGCCTGCATGCGGCCATTGACTATGTCAAGAGCATCGGCTTTACAGCGATGCATCAGCAAGAGGTCGCGCTGACACGCCGCGCGATGGACGCGATCGGCGAGATGCCGCATGTCCACGTGCTGGGCTCGGAAAAGCCCGAGGAGCATTGCGGCATCATCACCTTTACGGTGGACGGTGTTCACCCGCACGACATCAGTGAGATCCTCGCGAGCGACGGCGTCGCCATCCGCGCAGGCCATCACTGCGCGCAGCCGCTTCTGGCCTATTTGAAGCACCCGTCCACCGCGCGGGCAAGCCTCGCGTTTTATAACACGGAATCCGAGGTCGACCGGCTGCTTGACAGCATTTCCACGCTAAGGGAGCGAATGGGTTATGGAAAATAGAAGCTTTTACAATGAAATTCTCACCGAGCACAACCTGCATCCGGAGTTCAAGCACGACCTGCCGGACGCCGACATCGTGCTCGAGGGCGTCAACCCGAGCTGCGGCGACGACATCTTCCTCAAGCTGAAGCTTGACGGCGATGTGATCGCGGACGGCGCGTTCGTCGGCGACGGCTGCGCCGTCTCGCAGGCGTCGGCGGACATCATGCTCGGCATGATCGTCGGCAAAAAGAAGGAAGACGCGCTGAAAATGGGCGAGATCTTCCTGAAAATGATCCAGGGCGAGGCGTCGGAAGACGAGATCAACAGCCTGGAAGAGGCCTCGGCTCTCCGTGATATCGCCCATATGCCCGCGCGCGTCAAATGCGCGGTGCTCGGCTGGCGCACGCTGAAAGAGGCCCTGCTGGACGGGGACGAGCTGTCGTAACGCTGTCACTCCGTTGAATTTCAAATCAAACTAATAAAAAGAGGTATTTGCCGCAGCATGCGGCAAATACCTCTTTTTAAAAGCAGCTGCGTCCTTGAAAACTGATTGAGCATACTCTCTCCCCGATTTTGAAAAATTCAAGCAGATTGATCGTCAAGCTATTCTTATCGGCTCTCGCCGATCCTTCGCCTGACGTTGGAAAAATGTCTGCGTTACGCCTTTTGCATCCACAAACATAGTATGATTGTTGGTTTTTGTATCATAGCACGAGTTGACCAGCACTGTCAACCGCCGCATGACCAGAATCGCAGCCCGCGCAGTAAGTGATTTCATCCATGTTGACTTTTACGCCCCGTTGTGTGACACTATAGGCAACAAAATGATCTTGCAAGGAGAACAATTATGGCTACCACTTCCGTTTCCGCGCGCTTTCAGGAGCTTTTTCCCGAAACGAACCTCATTTCTCTTCTGACCAAGTACGGCGGCGACGCGGACGATATTTTCGAGACGATTCAGGACCGGTACGACGCCCACGAGCAGGAGCCTCTCGTCGGCCTTCTCGGCATCAAAGCCGCGAATATCGACGCCTTTGCCCGCGCCGCCTACTGGGATTTCGTCAGCGACATCCGCGTCAGGTATCTCTCTTCCCTTCCCCGCAGCGAAGCCGCCGCCATCGCCGCCGCAGCCGACGGCCTCATCACGCATCCCGGAAATGACGATATCGACTGGACCCCCGACGAATTCGTCAGCGATTGGAATGATCTGCACCGCGGCGAGGAGCCACTCAAATAGCCGTTGCTAAGCTGTATACCATAACAGATGCAAAAGGGCAAGGGAAAAGCGTTGAGGAACTTTTCCCTTGCCCTTTTTTCACTGGTGCTGAAACAGGACAGTGCAAATCGAATGGAAGCCTATATGCAGCACGCCATCTGTGGGAAGAAGCTGCAAAACGGTTAAAGGGTCAGATAAAGGGTCAAACAGAAAAATAAATATCCCCCGGCCTAGCCGGGGGTATTTCTTAGACGGGCGAAGCCCTATGTTA
>OODS01000074.1_pt1 | contig 82138 bp, 82 predicted proteins | sample 1671531 | NCBI WGS metagenome assembly OODS01 (sample SAMN06348166, study PRJEB24527) | human gut metagenome | biome: human gut; feature: ankylosing spondylitis patient; material: feces | host: Homo sapiens | place: China | collected 2015-10 | reverse complement strand
TACGCCGACATGCGGCACATCATGCGCGAAGCCGAAAGGAGCATCAAATGAGCATGAGAACGAGAACAACCTACTTAGCACAATGCGACTACCCGGGCTGTCACATGGAATACGATTTTTGGGATACAAGCGAGGAAAACGTAACCATGGACATTACCGATGATGAAGATTGGCTGTGCCTGTTCACCGGTGATAATGAGCCGCGATTCTTCTGCCCACTGCACTTGCGATACGTGCAAGACTCGCAGCATGACTGGCTGATCGTATTTTACGATTCCGACAGCCAAGACACACAGCCAACTTTACGCGCTCTGCACAAGTACTACGAGGATGTGAGCACACCGCAACCACTGCCAAAACTGGAATGCGAGGACACCATACTAGTGGTTCTCACAAGCGAGGACGCGAAATGAGTCTTACCGAAGTCTGCTGGAACATTTCAAGCGTTTTCATCGTCATCGTCTTGGGCGTGATGGCGGTGTTGGCGATGCTGACATTGTTTGCGATAGTGGCGGCGATATTCACTTCCAATCCACAAGACAAGGAGGAACACCATGGTGACGAACGTGAGTGAAAAAGACAAGACACTCCAAGAAGTCATCGAATGGTGCGAAAACAGTCGGAGTACCCTTGTGAAGTTTCTGCAACAGACGTACTTGCTGGGCATTGTCGGGACAACGTCGTGCAACGGACGTATACGAGCATACGAGGATGTGATCAATCACTGCAGGGACATGCTCGGCAGCGGATCCATGCCGTCCGAGGTGTCAAATCAAAGCGATGACGCGAACATGAAAGACAAACCGATGAACGGCGATAAGCAGCATGCGGTGTGGCGTGAAAGCATCGAGAAATACGGCAAGGAGATGCAGAGCATCGTCTGCATGGAGGAATGCTCCGAACTCATCCAAGCCGTCAGCAAGTGCCTACGCGGCAAGCCTGACGCCACCGACAATCTCGCGGAGGAAATGGCCGACGTGACCATCTGCCTGCACCTGCTCAAGGAAATGTACGGCATCACCGACGAGCAGTTGGATGAATGGATCGCACACAAGACGGCAAGGCAATCCAAGCGCATGCAAGCCGACGATCCATTCATGGAAGGCGAGGACGTGGAATGAGCAGGACTGATACCACCGCCATGCTGTCCGAGCTGGTTGAGAAGCGTTTGAGGAATCAGACCGCTTTTTGGGCGAGTGAGGTCAACTTCGACCGCAATACGCCTGACGAGCGGCGAGTGGATTACGTGGGCTTCAAGCCATTGAACGTCAACGGCGAACCGGTGCCCGCAAGCGTGGAGAAAGGCTGCTTCGGATTCTACGAGGTGAAGTCATGCATGGCTGACTTCACGAGCGGCAACGGCCTGACGTTCTACGGCGACCAGAACTATCTGGTCTGCACGAAGGAACTGTGCGACGAGATCGTATGGCAGAAGATGGTGCCGCCGCGAGTGAACGCGATCCTGACCCCCGATTCGACCGGCTCGAAACTGATTTACGGCCACGTGCAGTCATACAACGACATGTCATACAGGCGGCGTCCGGCAAGCGAAATCCTCTGGGCAATGGTCAAGGCGAACGGAAAGAGGACGAATTGAGCATCCTGCTGGACGAGGCCGACGCTTACGAGCGTGGCATGGATGATGATTTGACTTTTCAGACGGTTCGGGAGCTTGCCGGTACAGCGTACATGGCCGGACGTTCCGCGCCGCCAACTGCCGTTGAGATTGAGGCCGTGGCGAAAAGACTGCTGTGGCGAAGCTGCAAGAAGTGGGATGGTATCGAAAGCGACTATGTGGCGAAGGACGAAGACGATGCATGGGGTTACGCCGGTGAAATCTGCGGCTATCAGGAAGACTACATCGACCGGGCGAAAGAAGTGCTCGAAGTGGCAAGAAAGGCGGTGACGGAATGAAGGCTGTTTTGATTGTTTTCACCATTGTCTTCGGTTCGCTTTCTTTCGCCTCGTTTGCGTCGATCGTCGCGTTCTTCATCGCCGATTGGATGGCAAAACACTTCTAGACCACATTTAAACCCGTCGAAATCGACGGGATAAGACAATCAAGGAGACGAAATGATAGGAAACAGGAATATTCGACGAGGGCTAATGGCCGTGCTTATGGCCGTATCGATGGTTTTCCCACTGGCCGGATGTGTGAATGAAGTGGATGCTGACGATGCTGAGGACGGTAGCAACTGCATTGATGTGCGAGGCGACTTCACGGCCGGTGAGTGCAGAATCGAGTTGCACGACGGCAGAACCGTTACATGCATCAACTTCGACACCTACAAGGGTGGAGGCGGTCTTTCCTGCGATTGGGACAATGCTAGCGGCAAGGACGGGGAAACGAAATAATGGAACATGAACTAATCCCCGTATACACGAAGTTCAACGGTAACGGCGTGTGTGCAGAATGATTCTAAACTCATCGACTATCTGGACGATGGGTGGAAAATCATCAACGTCACGGCAGCGAACCCACTGGCATTGGACAATGAGGCCGTCGTGTTGTACGTGATCGAGAAGACTACTGCATCATTGGGGCCAACGGAATGAATGAGCCTACCGCCGACGAGATCATGAAAATGTTCGCGGTTGACATAGCAGTTCTTCGTCGTGGTAGGCGCAAGCCGTCTGAGAAGCCGCCAGTCGGAAAGAAGAAGGCGAAAGCGTCGAAAAAAAAGCCGGTCAAGCTTACTGCGGAACAGCTCGCACGGAAACGTGAGCACACGCGACAGTGGCGGATGGCCCACCGTGAGCAAGTCTTGGAATGCAACCGCCGATACAAGCTTGCGCATCGTCCGACATTCCACCATTTCAGCCGTGAGGAACAGGCGGCCTACGAACGCAACTACTACCTGCTTCATCCCGAGAAGAGAAAACGGAAGCGGGAGACTGTTTGAGACGTTAATCCAATACCGGTTGCAAGGTTGGGTGCAACCGGTATACTAGACATGTTCCGGCATTAATCGCACGCCTTCGGGCACCGGTGCGGAATCAACATACCATGATTTTGGAAGGCGTGCGATTGGCTGACTGCAAACTATTGCGTTGCGGGCGTGAACGAGACGATACCAGGCAACTCTGCCCTGAATGTGAACAGCGGCTCCTAGCCGACTTGGAATGGTTCACGAAGAACATCGGATTTTTGGAAACCGACAAGATGAACCGCATCAACAAGAACCATGACACTGACGGTGGCGGGGGAGGATACGCTGATAATCCGCCGTTGAGGGAGCAAGTGTTCGACCTGCTGTATGAGGGAGACGAACGGGATGATAGCGTGTGGGGCACACTATCCGCGTTCGCTAAATGCTTAGGCGTCGAATACCTGAATCACGATCCGTTGAACGTGTTGGCGCAGCGGATAGCCGTCAAGAAAAACAAGCAAGGCGAACCCGCGTGCCTGTATTCCACGGCAACACCAGTGTACGCGCTTGAAATCCGCATCGCACGAGACAAGTGCCAGCGCCTGTTGAATCAAGGCCATACGGTCAGCTTGGGCAATTGCCCCAACACCGACTGCAACATGCCACTATCGGCTGACGAGACGGCAAAACAAGTCAAATGCCGTGGATGCAGGAACGTTTGGAACATCAACTTTTTGAGGACACTCATGCAAGACAAGATTAAACACAGCACTTACACGGGGACTGCTTCGGACATTAGAAGCAAACTCCAACAGGCTGGATACCTCGTATCCGCGAACACGTTGAAATCATGGGCGCACAGGGGCAAGCTCACCCCGGTACGCAAGGAAGGGCGGCATCCCATCTACCGTATCGCGGACGTGTACATGCTGATGCAGCAAACCACTCCAGTGGACGATATTTGGAGACTCGTCGGAAAGGACAACCGGCAGTGAGCATCATCAGCATCACCGACAAGGGCAAGACCATCACCTATCACGCGCATCACATGCGCGACCTGATCGAACCAGTCAAACAGTACGGCATGTTCGGAGAACAATTGAACGCGAAGAAAAAGCTCCACACGCTCACTTTCTACACGGAGGGTTGAATTGAAAATCAACATCGACTGCTCGTTAATCCTCCTACTGTTGTCCGGCATGTTGGCACTCCTGAAAATCGGGGGCCAATTCCCATACTCGTGGATATGGGTGCTCGCACCCATTTGGATACCACTACTCGCACTGGCCGGTATCACAATCATCCTGATAATTGCTTGGATTATCGGCGTCATCGGCGTACTCATTCTCGAAAAGTTCGGAGACTAAATTGCAGATCAGCGGTAAGACAAACAATATTGGCTACGCTCACGCGAACGATGGTGGAGCAGATCTGCGTTCCAACGAGGACACGATCATCTGCGCGGGTAGTCAAACACTCGTACACACAGGCGTATACATGGCTATTCCAGCTGGATACGTCGGCCTAATATGCCCACGCTCAGGCTTGGCGTTGAAACACAACATCACCGTGATGAACGCGCCTGGTGTAATTGATGCCAATTATCGTGGCGAAGTCGGCGTAATCCTCAGAAACATGGGCGAACAGGCGTTTGAAATCCATGAGGGAGACCGGATAGCGCAGATCGTGTTCCTACCATACGCGCACATGCAATTCGAGCCAGTCAACGAACTGGATTCGACCGAACGTGGCGATAAAGGATTCGGCAGCACCGGCAAATGAGCCGACAACAAGAACACTCGCCAAACAGATATTCGACAACCCAAGACAGGAGCAATCATGAGAGTCTACGTCGTCGCTGCGAACGTTATGGACAGGGACGAATACAGGGATTACACGCTCAAACCGGTAGATAGGTGGCATCCGTATTTCACCATGGGGGAGAGACTGGCTGACCAATACGGCGAGTACGTGAGCATAATGGGCGTCTATTCCACGCTCGCTCAGGCGGAACATCGTTGGGATGAACTCGACCGTGAAGGCTTCGGTGTTTTTCCGATCATCGAATGCGTTGTGGACGCGAACTGCTGGGAATACATAGGAGGCTACGCGGAATGAGCGAGACAATCAAAATCAGTGGAAAGTGAGCGCGTCATGCGAATCTACCTAGTAACTGCGAACGCACAGGATCACAACGAATACATCGAGTACCGGGATCAACCATATAATCCCGATTCGTTCACTGACACCCCAATGCACATGGGCGAAACGTCATGCACTGCGGGATTCGTAAGTATCATGGGCGCTTACACGACACGCGAACAAGCGGAGACACGCGTAACCAAGCTTGCCCGCGAGAAATTCCCGGACTTGCGAATCATCGAGATTGAAGCGGACTCGGACTGTTGGCAGTTCATTGGGGGAGGTTGGCTCTGGTGAGCAAGCAGACAATCATCACAGCGGACCATCTGAACGCCACGCACTTAGGCGAGAAGATAATCATTTTAGACAATTGCGAAATCGTCATGTCAGGAAAACTCAAGGAGTTAAGAGCGACGCAATACTCCATGCCGGTGTACAGCAACGATATCGAAGCCGTGCCCGACGGCTATGGGAACATCACCATTGCCCCGAAACTGAATTACGAAACTGTCGTCGACATCATCATGCACCTGTCGAATCAGCTCAATGACGATATCAAGGCGACCGTTCATGGTGACACGGAACTGGTAATCGAAGTCAACGGAAAGTAGGGGAGTATGACGGAAAACACCACTGGAAAATCAACGAACGAACTGCTGATGCGCGTGTTGCAAGTCGAATCACCGGAACTGTTCGACGGAAGCGACTATCAGCCGGTACGAGTAGTCGGCTACGAGTATTCACCATTCTGCAAAGCAGTCTGCGAAACCTGTGGCGATGACCCCGAAATGCTGACCATCGCATTCGAGACGAAAAACGGTGAATGTTACAGCCAATACTACGACTATTTTGGACTGCCGAACATTTTGGAAGCATTGGGTAAATGGGATAAGCAGTATGGGATGGATAATGAAATAGGACGGTGTTAAGGATGAAGTGGTTCACTAGTGACTTGCATTTCGCGCATCCGTTCGTGGCCGCGCTACGCGGATACGCGCTACCCGGATACGCTCGCGACGAATCAATCAAACAACAGGCCGAACGCGGCGGCAGACAACTCAAGGATTGTGTTGACTGGCGTCGACACGATGCCGACATCATACGAACGATAAACACATATGTCGGCAAGGAAGACGAACTCTACATCCTCGGAGACATCAGTTCCGGCAGCACATGGAGCGTAGATCAGGCGATAATGCGCATCCAGAATCTACAGGTTCCACGCAACCGCAGACACTTGATCCTCGGCAACCACGAAATACACAGTTCCAGCCGCACGCTGGAAAAGTTGGCAAGCGTGTTCGTGGAAGTCGGAATGGTCGGCATCACCGAAATCAGAGACGGGTGGGGCAACAATCCACACACGGTATTTTTAAGCCACTACCAATGGCGTGAAGACTTCACGCAAAGCAAACCCCTAGGCGCAGTCTCAACCAATTGGAACGCGCCGGAATTAGCCGAATACGCGCTACCACGCATGAACAACACTCTGCTTCTGCACGGACACACGCACGCGCATGACCCGCTTGAGTTCGGCAGGCATCAAAATGAGATCAACGTCGGATTAGACGCATGGCGTTTCGAGCCAGTCAACGAAGCCGAATTAGTGGACAACTGGCTACAAACCGCGTCAGGCAACGTCTGAGTGGTCTACAATGGCCCTGTTAACAACAAATGCGTTTTAGCGAGTGTTCGCCAAACGTTGGAAACCGGCTTCATCATCCTCGGGATAACGGAACCGCGCTTCGATGCCCTGCGCTTCAAGGATCGCGGCTATCTCCCTGCTGCGGGCATTGACGATGGCGTAATCACCCTCGTCGCGGCCATACGTGTCGTAATGCGCCTGCGAACGGTAATACAGCAGATCCACATGGCTGGGCGCGTGTCCTTGCGTTTCCGTCATCTCTTCCACCGCATCCAAAGCGGCCTCGACCGCTTCGACATGCTGCGTGAGCATACTTTCCAACCATGCCTGCGCGTCTGCCGGTGGTTCCGCCTCGCCAGGCTTCTCCCAACGTTTCACCGTCAACACGGCATTGCCGAAACGGTCGGCAAGCATCTTCTGACTGATGCCGCATCGCTCCCGTGCCGCACGAAAAGCGGCCTTCGATCCAAACGTCATCAAACCTCCAGACAATCATGAAAACACGGAAAACGTCGGTTCCAGCATGAAAAACACGCTGGAACCGGCAGAACAACGATTTTCAGCGGAATACGTCACGCCTTGACGCAATCGAACACCAGCAAATCGGAATCATCGGAATCCGTTCCGATCTTGGAGTCAAGACGCCACCCGTTTTCCTCAAGACACCGTTTGATGTCCTCCGTCCAATCATCCGCCTCCACGTCGGACGGGGTGAGGAATGAAATGTCACGTGACACAACCATGCCGCCATGCTCATAAGACAATTCCCAACCATGCTCACGGTCGGCGTCCGACAGGCTCACGCCATGCGCCGTATAATCCCCACAATCAGAGGAAACCATGCAATCGCCACGTTCCACGATCAACGGCACGTCACCGATCTCACTCACGGCCTGAGCGTAATCGGAGCCGTTAGGGTCAAGCCACGTGCCACCATCGGCACGATATGCGGCGGCAACACCACGCACCGCCTGAGCATTCTTCACGCCCGGAATCATACGCCATGATTCAACGCCATCCTTCATCTCGAAACGCCACACGCTAGGCGTGTTGACGGAATCAAAGAACATGAAGACACTGGACGAATTGACGGCCCACAGACCGTTAACCTTGTTCGACATTTTAAAACTCCCTTGTATGAAAACTTGATTATTTGATGGGCCGTTCACCGCACGGCCCTGAGCGGTTTCACCATTCCAAAACCTTGCTACCGTCAACCAAAACGTATGACGTGCCGATATGATTGCCGTCAACGCTTCCACGCCACTCGCAAATACGCTCGTAACCGTCCGAAGTGCTACCGTCCTCCATGCCGCACTGCGGAATGGAGGACAACTCGCGGTAGCTCGCTAGGTCAGCTTGGTTGTAATCCTTCGTGGCATAGGTTTCGCGCCACCACGTCCACTGCTGCTCTGGCGTACCATGCGGATCGGCAACCGGCTGATCGGAAAGCGCTGTGGAACAAGCCACGCCGAAAGCCAACAGGCCAACAAGCAAGGCAACAAGCAGAGTAATCTTCTTACGCATTGCGAACACCTCACTTGGAAAGAACGGAATCAACAACCGTGTAGAATCCGGTGCAAAACTCTCTATTGTGTTCGCTGTGCAGTTCCGCACGGCAACGTTTCGTTAACAGGCGGCGGCACTCACCAATCATGGCATGTTCACCGCGCGTATAGTATTCATCCATCAACCACCACGCGGCATACGTGGTTCCGTCAAGCCTGTTTTCATCAGGCGAACGCCAAGCGTTTTGATTGTGTGAATACGTAGTGTTGTACACGTTGGCGAGATACGCATACTCTGCGGAATCAGATTCACGAATATCGGGAAAATCAACTGTAACAAAAGACATTTTTAAAGCACCTCGATTGTGTTGGAATGTAATGCCCGAACGGACTATATAGGCGTGATTTGATAGGCTCACGCCCGAAAGCCTGGAATATAGGGAGACTACTTACGTTCCCCACCATTCAGGAAGTCAACGAACTTGTCTCTAGCCACGCCATCAGCGGCGCAACCAAGCAGATCACTGCTGAGCACGTCATAGCCACAGCCAGTAACGAAGTAGAAATACCAATCATCACCACCACGGCTCAACCAACAGGAACGCACGTATCCCGTAAGCTCGTACCGCTTACACTCGAACCACTCAGCCAGCCCCTCAGCAAGCAGAGAATCGAACGCGAAACGGCCAACGGTAATAATGCTGCTCTCTTCCTCGCATACCATTTCATCGGCCTCTTCGTCCAGCTCGCCGTCAAGACTGTACCCGGCTTCGAGCGTGGCGAGATTGCGCAACAGCTCGTATGAATCGATGCCGTCGAACATGTCATGTTCGACAATCTCAGACGCATTAAACCAGGTGATCTCTTTGTAGATATTGTCGTCGAACTTCATTTCAGATACTCCTATCTAGCGGCTCTGCTAGACTTAGAGCCGCTGGTTAATTGATTGGATACATTTACTGAGCAATTGAGCCGGATAGTTGCAGCTATCCGGCTCTACTCATTCGTGGGCTAGACGTGCCATAAAGACTACGCTAGCCCTGTGGCGGATCACTCCGCCGAAGACTTAGAATCAGAATCAAGCAATTTGCGCGGATTAGCGATCTTGAGAGCATCGCACAATCGCAGTGCAGTATCAAGCGACACCGCCCGAACATTGCGTTTACCTGTCTCAATCTGCGCAATCTCGACATGATGCACGCCACTACGTTGCGCTAACTCACGTTGCGTTAGACCGCGCTTCATCCTTAATTCTTTCAAACTCATGGCCCTTACTCCTAACTTGGATTAAGGCCATCGTAGACCACTCAGACGGCGCGGGACAATTCCATGCCGGACACCGCGCCACGTTAGCGACTCGACGACGGTTCAGCCTTGCATAATGTGAGGGTGCATCATGCCTAGTCGCATTCCGCCGCGTCATTGTCGCGTCCACTCTTCAGTTGTCAAACGTCCATGCCGCCGATTCTTCGGGGCTTCCGGGTTGCCGTCCCGGTCTGCGTATCCGCTGCTGTATCTTTCCTTTCTCTTCGTTGTCGTTTGCTTGATGGCTCTCACTATACACGCTATCCAGTCAGATAGCAAACCAAGACAACACAGACACCGCATAAACCATTGCAAACACTAGCATTCGTCGGCGTGTCGCAACCACATGACGGCGACGAAAAACCGCGCCGCCACGTCACGGCCGCACCACGGCCACACCCAGGGACACGACGGCCACGACGGACACAGCCACAGCCACGACGTGGCCACGACATGCACGACGGCCACAGGCACGTGAGCACGACGTTAATACGATCGCGCCCGCGCAATATCACACGACACGCCAAAACACAATCGCACAAACGTTCCAATGTTGCACCATGCAACAAATACCCCCGTGGGGGAGCCTCCCCCCGCCACAAAAAACAAGGCCGCTGGCTCTCTAGTGCTGACGCTGAATGCTCGCTGGAACATTTTTGGATTACCCGTTACTCACGAAGTCTTCACATATTTAGTGGTTGCAACCGTTGTTGCACCCTACATATTGTGTATAATGTTCCTTGGATTGATGTTGATGGCGGTGAAGCTAGCTTAAGCCACATCAACGTCTGGCCGTCCACTCACAAGGGGAGTGTGAGGATTCTAGATGCGGTACGGTCAGCAGTCCGACCGGTCTATCCCGGGCGTGGCCTATATGGACTCGTACCTATTATTTTGGGCTGGTCTGCAATCCTGTTGGCACAGCCTTTTGGTTGCCGGGTTCGATTCCCGGGGTTTGCTCTAGGTTTCATGGGGTAGCTGCCTATGAGATCGATGGCATTGCTCGAATATCTCCGCTGGAACATGTGGGGGATAAGAGGCTCCCTGCCTTAATCAGGTGGTTGATGACCGAAGGGGAGGCACGGCCAAACGGGTGCATAGATGTTTCACGTTCCTTGCCGTTGGTGGTAAAGCCCATTCCACCATGCCGAACGTCTTTCCGACTTGGACGTTAACTAAGTCGGGTATATGGCATTGGTGCAACCGGTAGCATTACGGTCTCCAAAACCGTCGATGTTGGTTCGAGTCCAACATGCTGTGCTCAGCCTACCCACAGGTTGTGGGAGAGGTCTTCGGAGTCGTCTTGTGGCGGCTCTAGTTTTAGTTGACCCGCCTAGTCTGCGGGAACAGTCTCCTGAGTCGTTGCGGCGGCTCTTGCTTTTGGATGCTTGGCAGAGTGGCTTATTGCACCACCTCGCTAAGGTGGCGACCGGGAACGGTCCGGGGGTTCGACTCCCTCAGCATCCGCGCGCCGTGGCTGGCGGTAAAAAGCCATTGTGATGATGCCATTGGTTCCTTATGGCTCTCTGGGGGTTGAACGAGCGTCCCATGCTCCTGTTGTGGGTGGAGTGTGGGACGCTTGTTCTTTTGCTTTGGTGGCGGAATGGTAGACGCGGCGCACTCAAAATGCGCTACCTGTAGGGTGTGAGGGTTCGAATCCCTCCCGGAGCACTTGGGTTGGTTGATCTGAGAACTTTTCCTGCTGGGATGTTTCCCCTTTGGCGTGTTTTCCTGCTCAGCACCGGCCAACCCTGTTTTTGTGGAGGCATTGTGGCGTGGTCTAGTTCCCATCGTGATGAACGGTTCAATCCTGATTGGCCGCGTGTCCGTGCGATGATTCTTGAACGGGATGGGCATAGGTGCCAGTGGCCGGTCAAGGATGATTACGGGAATGTTCGCCTGTGCGGACGGTATGGGAATGAGGTTGACCATAAGGTTCGTAATCCCGTCCATGATGATGATCGTCCTGAGAATTTGTGGGTGTTGTGTCGTTGGCATCATCAGCGGAAGACCGAGGGTGAGTCTGCTGAGGTTCGTCGTGCGAAGGGTAGGAGTCGGAGGGAGAAGCGTTGGTATTCTCACCCGGCTTTCAAGTGAATGAGTTCATGTGCGCGGTTGCCGGTTGCGCTAATCCGGTGTGTGCGAAGGGATTGTGTCGTTCGCATTACGACCGTGACCGTTATTCGGGGTCTCCGCTGAAGCCGTTGCGCCAGCGCATGTGTCCTCAATGCCATACGTGGTTTGATCCGAAGCGTTCCGACCAGTTGTTTTGTTCTGGGCGTTGCCGTGTGGCGTATAAGCGTGCTCGTGATGATGATAAGTCGTTGCCGGTGAAGCCTGAAACGACTATGTATGTGCGTCCGGTTGACGTGTCCGAGCTTGAGTCCGAGCTTGTTGTTGAGTCTTTTACTGATTCTCAGGTGGTTGAGAAGTGTGGCGGCTTGTGCGCGAAATGCCATGAGCCGGTTGATGTTGGTTCGAGTGGTGCCGATGGTGCCGCTTTCGTGTGGAAGGTTCCGTTGGAGAAGTCGCATAGTGCGACTTTGGCGAATCGTCTGCTGGTTCACAAGCGTTGCGAGGGTGGAACGTCCTAGCTTCGCGTATTGCCTGAAACGGGCGGATTGTGAGGCTGGCTGTGGCTGGTAATGGTCGTGGTGCGCAGAAGTCGAAGAATCCGATTCTTCGTGCGCCTGATAGTCCGATGGGTTTGGAGTTTCCTGCTGTTCGTCCTGATGGGCAGGAGTGGCTTGAACGGACGAAGAAGTGGTATGAGTCGCTTCGTGTCAGTCCGTTGGCTCAGCGTATGGGTGTTGAGGCCGACTGGTACGCGGTTCAGGATTTGGCGTTGTTGAAGGATGATTTCTGGCGTCCGAAGACTAAGGGCCGTTGGATGTTGGCTTCCGAGATTCGTCAGCGTGAGGCCACGTTGGGCATTACGCCCGAGGCTCGTGTGAGGTTGAAGTTCGATGCTCCGCAGCCTGACGATATGAAGGCTTCCGCGTATGAGGGCGATACTGAGGGCGCTCGTAACGTTCAACGGAACAGGCAGCGTGCTTCCGCATTGGGTTTGCGTGTCATTGATGGTGGTGCCTGATGCATACGCGCATTCCCGAATTGCATGGCGAGGATTTGACTCGTTCGATGGGAATGTTCGCGGTTTGGTGGATTGAGACTTTCTTCCGTGTTGGTCGTGGTGGCGGTGTTGGCTTGCCTGAGACGTTCGACATGGACGAGTACGTGTTCATGCTTCACGCTTATGCGTTGACCGAGTGGGGTACCCGCCGGTTCAATCGTGTGTTTTATTCGCGTGCGAAGGGTAAGAACAAGTCCGGTAAGGCCGCTGGCATTTGCGCGTTCGAGGGTTTGGCTCCTTGCAGGTTCGATCATTGGGCGGAAGAAGGGGAGACTTACGAGTTTCTGGGCGAGGTCTACCCGTATGTGAAGGGTGAGCCTGTTGGACGCATGGTGCAGATGCCGCAGATTCTCTGCTTGGCTACCGCCGAAGGTCAGACTGGTAACATTTTCGATTCGATTTACTACAACTGCGATCAAGGCCCTTTGAGCCAGTTGAAGGGTGTCGGCCTTGATGTTGGTCGTACTCGTATCGGCTTGCCGGAGGGTGGGGAGATTGTTCCCACCACGAGTGGTGCCGCGTCCAAGGATGGCGGTTTGGAAACGTTCGCCGCCTGTGATGAAACCCACTTGTACAACACGAACAAGCTTCGCAACATGTACAAGACCGTTCAACGTAACCTCGGCAAACGTAAAGGTGATGCAGACCCGTGGATTCTTGAAACGTCCACCATGTACAAGCCGGGCGAAGAGTCCATCGCTGAAACATCGTACAAGTATGCGTGGGATACCGCTTCGGGCAAAATCAAGCATCGTAGCGGCATCTACTTCGACCATGTGTATGCGAATATCGACTTGGATGATTTCGCTGACGAGAAGAAGGTTCTCCGCGCCTTGCAGGTCGCGTATGGTGCGAGTGCGAAGAGTTCGGACGGTAAGGATCATCTGATATTGCCCGATGGTCGTATGACCGTGTTGAATGCTGATGGTGTTGACCCCGAGGGGCACACGTATTGGGATGGTGAGCTTGGCCCGGCGAAGGATGGTTGGATTGACCTGAATGGTCAGATGGATCAGATTTACCAGCCTGACTCCGATCCTGCTGATTCGATGCGCTATTTTTTCAACACTTTGTCGAGTGTGCATGACGCTTGGCTTACCGAGTCGGATATTCAGTCCCACATGCTGTATCGGGATGAAATGCGTACGGCGTTCAATTCAATTCGTTTGGATGGCGCGTGGCAACGGTTCGTGACGAAACGTGAGCCTATAACGCTTGGCTTCGATGGTTCCGTGTCGGATGATTCGACGGCTCTTGTTGGATGCCGCGTGTCCGATGGCATGTTGTTCCTGATAAAGCTTGAATCCGCGCCCGATGGTCCCGAGAAGGCCACTTGGCGTGTGAACCGTGATGCGTTCGACGGCATGGTTCGTTGGATGATGGACAATTACAACGTTGCCGGATTCTTCGCTGATGTCGCCTATTTCGAGCAGATGATTGGCGGCTGGGAGAAGGATTACGGGCAGAAGTTGAAGGTCGGCCCGCGTAAGGGTGGCGACAAGATCAAGTTCTGGACTAACAACTGGTATAAGGACATGCAGGTTGCGTTGGATAACGCTCATACCGCGTTCCGGTACCCGTATACGGAGCCTGAACGTAAGTCGAAGCCCATCAAGGATGATATCGCGTTGCTTGCCGATCCGCGATTGGTGAATCATTTCCGTAATGCGCGTAGGCGGGAGACTCGTACTGGTTATGCGATTTACAAGGAGTCTCCTAATTCGCCGGACAAGATCGATGCGTGCATGGCTGGCCTGTTGGCTTATACGGCTCGTGGAAAGTATTTGGAATTGGCTGAGATCAAACGTCGTTCCGCTCCTATGAGAATCTACTAGGTGGTGATTTCGAGTGTCTGACTCGTTGATGATTAAGAACGCTTCCGATGATGACGATGATGCTTATATCATCACCAATCTGGCACGTGAGTGGGGTGAGCGTCTGCCGTATCTTGCCGAATTGAAACTCTTCAAGGACGGCAGGGAGATGGTGGACGCGAACAGTGTTCCTCAAGGCACTGATCCGAATGCTGCGCCCGTGTATAGGCTGATGCGCCAGTTGGGTGTGGTGAATCTCGCTCGTCGTATCAGCGAGAGCGTGACCGACCGGCAGCAGCCCAACGGTTTCCGTAAGGTTGAGGATTCTTCGTTGAAGGACACTGACGCCGATAGGATGGCGAAGCAGTGCGGTCTTAATTTCATTCTTCGCCGTAACATGCTGCCGGATAAAGGCGATTACGGGTGTTCGTTCGGTTTGGTTTCCAATGCCGGGCGTGGACGGTTCATCACTCCGCTTAGCCCTTGGGAATGTTGGATGGATGTTGGTGAGACTTCCGCCATCCAATACACGTATATGGATCATGAGAACAAGGAAGTCATCCGCCTGTACCGTCTTGTCGTTGACGATTCCAAGACCACGACTAGGGTGTATTCCAAGACGGCTCAACGTGAGCATGACCGTTCCATTGTCGTTCCCAACGATATTTCAGCTGTCGCCAAGTTGGCGTCTGATGCGAAAGCTTGGGAGCCTGGCAGTGATTGGGAGTGGGTGGAGGATTCGCAGCAATCGGATTTTTCCTATGCGGAGAAGTGCGATTCGTTGCCGATAGTCAGGTTGAGCACTGTTGACGGGCAAGGCCTGTTTGAGCCGTATCTGCCGATGTTGAAGAGGATCGACCGTGAAACGTTTGACCGTTTGTGCATTACGATGATGCAGGCGTTCCGTCAGCGTGCGATCAAGGGTACTGTTCCGACCACGTATACCGAGGAGGATCAGGAAGTCATCGACGGTGAGAAACAGGCCGGTGATCCGATTGATTTGGCGTCCACGTTCGCGGTTGGCCCTGCGGCGTTGTGGAAACTTCCTGATGGTGTTGATATTTGGGAGTCGCAGACCACTGATACTGGTTCTTTGCAGAACAATATCATGTCTGACGTGAAGCAGTTGGCTTCCGCCGCTGGTATTCCATTGGATATTCTTTCGCCTGATGTGCAGGGTTCCGCCAACGGTGCGGAACTGAAGCGTGAGACGTTGAAGTTCAAGGTCCAGACGATGAACGAATTGGATTCTGAGCCTATCGTGCGGATGATTCGTATGGCTTTGGCCGCGTCGAGAACGGCGGAGGCTTCGGCGTCCGAGTTCGAGATGGTGTGGAAGCCGATGGATACGACCAGTTCGCTGGAACAGGCTCAGGCTTGCCAACTGTTGTATCAGAGTGGCTTGTTGGCGCGTAGGACGATTCTCACGCACAAGATGGGTTTTACGGCTCAGGATGTTGCCGAGGATGATATGAACCGTCTTGCCGACCAGTTCAATGTTTCCGGCCAGTCGGATAAGGGTACTGCGAAGCTTGTTGCCGCAGTGGAACCGGCTACGGGTTGGGATGATGAAACCCAGTCCGCTGTGGATGGTCTGCCTAATGTTGATGCCGAGCTTGCCGATGAAGGTGAGATTGAGTCCTGATGTCTGGGAAAACGCTTGAATCGTTGTCCGACACGCTTGAACAGGCCCGTGCCGCTTTGGTGAACCAGTATGTGGGTCAGGCGCACAGGATGTGGGATATGTTGACTCCCGCCGACTGGTGGAATGATGGCATGACGTTTGCCGTCGCGTCTCGTATGGCGTTATTGGAGATGGCGTTGATTCAGCAGGTGCGCCGGTTGGGTGTTTCCTATGCGGATGAGACGTTGAGGCTTGTCGGCGTCAATCCGAAGGGTGATGTGCCGGATCTCGTGTTTCCGCGTGACAATACCGACCCGTGGCTTGTGGCCCAACGTCCGGCTGACTCGTATCGTTCAGCCGCTATCAAGTCTCCTACGATTCGCCCGCAGTCTTGGCCTGATAAGACCGATGAATTGTTCAGTGAGGTTGACAAGTGGCTTGGACAGGCGTTCAACCGGTTGCAGACCAGTGTTGACGAGGACGTGTCCAGAGCGCAGACGAGCGCCACGCTTGACAAGTATCGGCGTAGCAAGGTTTTGGAATACCGCAGGGTGTTGCATCCTGAACTGTCCAAGACCGGCTCGTGCGGCTTGTGCGTCGTGGCCGCTGACCGCTGGTATTCGACTGCCGACCTGCTGCCGTTGCACGCTAACTGCCATTGCGGTGTCGCACCGGCTGGCAGCGACTATGATCCCGGATTCCAGTTGAATCAAAAGGATTTGAAACGACTGTACGACGAGGCCGGTGGCACTACCGCGTCCGCGTTGAAGCAGGTGAAAGTCAAGACGATCACTCATGGAGAGCTTGGCCCCGTGCTTCTTGCCGAGGATGCGGAGGATACGCCTAATCCGATTCCGTCGAAGTCTTCCAACGCTTGGACCACTCCTGACCGTAGGTCTACGTTGGCTCAATGCCGTCGTATGGAGAATCGCGCCATCGAGTTCAACCGGCGTTACAAGGAAGTGTGGAAGACCGGCAAACCGGTGACATTCAGGTATGAGGGTAGGACGTTCACGTTCAAACCCTCCGAAAATTTGAAACAGGCTATGGCATGGCAGAAAACCATGCTCAACCAGATGCGGTCGATGCTTGGCGAGGCCGCATAACACTATTGAAAGGATTCAAGCCTAATGGCTGATGAAAACACCAATACCGCCGAAACGGCGGCATCTCAGAACACGCCTGAAACGGGCGTGACCACACAGCCGAAGGACACTGCCTCTGCTGTAGCCAGTATTGCGACGCAGGAGAATGGTGCCAATGATGACCTTTCCGAGAAGTTGGGCATGTGGAAGCATCAGGCTCGTGAGAACGAACAGAAGATGCATGAGAACCGTGACCGTGCCAATGCCGCCGAAGCGAAGCTTGCCGATACTGAGGGCGCTCTCGCCGAAGCGAACGTGCAGATAGCCCGTTTGAAGGCGCAGAAGCAGCATCCTGAAATTACCGACGAGGCTTTCGACACGTTGTGTAAGGAAACCGATCCGGAGAAGATTTCGGAATGGGCTGATGCCTTCGTGAAATTCATGCCAAGCAAGACTGAAACGGTTGAAGCGGAGCAGAAAGATAATTCCGATGATGTTCCATGCGAGCCTTCACCGGAGTTAGCGAAGGAATTGCAGAGCAGAAACATGCACGTATGCAAACCGAAGTCAAGCGTCACTGACGCATACAACTACGGTGCCGAGCATTCCAAAATCGAGAAAAAATAGTTTAAGGAGAAAAATATGGCCAATCAAATGGTTCATACTATCGCCAAGACCGCTCCGAAGGATGACCAGTCTTGGCTTATCAACCGTATCACCGATGGCGTGCGTGAAGCGCAGCTTGACTTGGCTACGTTCACCAAGGAAAAGTCGCATGAGAATGATTACTTCGCGTCCATCTCCGATGACGATTACGAAGCTTGGGTGAAGTCCGGCATCCCGCTGGCGCAGATCACCGGAACCAACAATTATGGCCCGTATGATTCTACGGCCACCGATGGCCGCAATGGTACGATCATCGGTTTCTTGGAGTCTCCGGTGCATGTGCAGTTCACTCGCACTGGCTTCGAGGACCAGTATCCGACGGTTGGCGTCCGCTACATGGGTGTCATCGATAAGAACAATCTGCCGTACACCGTTGATTTCAGCAAAGCGAAGTTGGAGGGATTGTTCCTTGACTATGACAAGGATTCCGCAACCCCGCATGTGACCGTGTTGAATCCGGCGTCTGCAAGTGCCGCCGATCATACGGCCTGAGTCTAGTTTTCTAACCGTTTCAAACCCGCCCACAGTGGCGGGTTTTCGCATATTAGGAAGGTTTTATAATGAGTCTGCTTAATAAGGACATCATTACTCCCGATGAGGCGTCCGCCATCGTGTTGGGAGCCTATCAGACCACTACGGCGGCTTTGCCGTTCGCTTCCATTCTGCCGGACAAGTTCACTGGATTGTCCGTCGAGTGGACACCGAATGAGGATGATCCCGAGGTTGACGAGATTAAGTACTCCACTTGGGATGCTGAAGCGCCATACGGTCGCACCGTTAGCGGCGAGAAGCTGTCCTACACCTCCATGTTGCCGTTGCGTAAGCGTATGCGCGTGTCTGAAAAAGACATTGCGAATGGCACCATTTCCATGACCAATGGTGATTTGAAGACCACTCTGAGTGATTATTTTGTCCAGTTGGGCAAGGAATTGGCCTACCGTTTGGAGAAGGCGCGTGTAGCCGTCGCAGTTGACGCGAAGCTTGGAATCAAGGAATCCAACGAGGAAGCCAACTGGGATTACGCGCGTGACAGTGCTTTGACCACTTCTCTTACCGCAACTAAGACTTGGGACAAGTCTGGTGATCCAGTCAAGGATCTGCGTACTTGGTCCGATCTTATTGACGATAAGAAGGGCGACCGTCCTACCATTATGGTCACGACTCGCAAGGTTGTGAACGCTTTGACGTCCAATGCGGCCATCATCAATTACCTGTTCCGAGGGCAGGGTTCCACTCTTCCGGCTCTCGTTTCCGAGAATGACGTGAAGAGCGTTCTGAGCCTGTACACCGGTATTCAGGACATTTATGTGGTCGATGAACGTTACCGTGATTTCGCCCGCCAGTCCAAGATCACTCTTCCGGGTGGTGTGAAGAGTTTCTTCCCTGAGAACACCATCCTGCTGATTCCGGCTTTCGGTGATGTGAACATGGGTTATACCGCGTTGGGGCCGACCGCTGAGGCTCAGACTCCCGCATACGGCATCAGCCGTGAGAAGAACGCCGGCCCTATCGGAGTCGTGTTGAACACCCCATCCGCCACTCCGAGCTATGAGGCTTACGTGAACGGCACCGCACTGCCGGTTCTCGTGCAGTCCAACAGCACTTTGAAGGCAACTGTTCTGACCGCATGATTTAGGAGGCGCGTATGAGCACGTCAATCATCGACAACATCGACTGGTTGAAGTATATGCGCGTCTACGGTTCCGCCGACGCGGATTCATTTGAGGAGCATTTCGACACTGATTGGATTTCCGCTCAATGCCGAAAGGCCGCTCTCATCTGTTTGAGCGAATGCCCGATTGTCCGGACACGCTTGAAGAAGGGGCGTCTCTCTGAAAGTGATTTCGCGTCGGTCGTATGCGAAATGGTGTTGCGCGTAGTACGTTTCAACCGGTTCAAAACCGAAGCGAACGGTTCTTACTCGTACACGGAGCATGATCCGCAGCAGAATCAGCCTGGCTATGATCCAAGTCCTCGATTGTTCTTGTCGAAAGCTGAGAAGTCGATTCTGAATGGTTTCGCTGAATCCGCTGGCACGATGTCACACATCAGTCTTGGTTTCGACCCCGGTTATGGAGGTTGATGATGGCGTTTCTGTTTGACGATGATACGACCGAACGCCATTACCTCTACGAGGATGACCAAACCGATTACGGCGGTCAGAAACAGCTGTTTGACACGGATTATGTTGTTGTGATTCCTCGCAAGCATGTTCAGGACGCGCACGGCGGCCAGTATGTGCAGACTGGCGATCCGGTGAAGGTCATCTGCTGTGTTGAGGGTCGTGCGCAACAGGCTGGCATGTTCTCCATTTCTGGAGCTGAGGATAAGACGCCATCTTCGGATAACCCCGGCGGTTTGGAAGAGGTCACTCCTTTGCAGATTCTTGCGAGGGAATGGCCCGGTGACATTTATTCCCGGATCTGGTATAAGGGCGATTATTACGATGCCGACGGCGCTCCTACGTGGCGTGGGAGTGGTTCTCGTTTCTCCCGGCATTGGGAGGTTCGTGCACGTCGTGTTGTTATTGGCGATTATCTTGGCGGCATTTCCGAGCCTGAATGGGTGAAGGAGGTGGGTGGCGTTGGGAAGGGTCACGATTCGGCGTAGCGTCGCTACCGATATTGCGAAGATGTATGGGCCGGAACTTACACGCCGCGCCGCCGTGCATAGCGTGTCTGCCGTCCGCGCGAAGGCGAATGAGGCCGCTACGCATTCAAGCGTTGCGGATAGGGTCGAGGTTTCCGTTCGCAAAGTCGGCTGGCATCATCAGATTGTCATGTCCGTCATGGGCCGTGATGGCACGCAGGTCGCTCCGCATTTGGAGTTCGGCTATTTCAACCGGTGGCTTGAACACAAGTATGGGCCTCGTGATCCGAGAGCGCGTATTCCGGGAAAGCATATCATGTTTGATTCGTTGAGTCGGGTGAGATTGTGACGGACAACATTTTTCAGCATCTTGCCATTGACGTTCGTGAGTCAATCGATGCGGAACAGTTGGTTTATGAACTGTTGAATCGGGCGTATCCGTGCGAGGAGTGGCCTGATGTGAAGGTTTGCAGCGAGCTTGACTTGCCTTTGAACGCTTACGGTGAACGTGGACAGGTTCTTCTCTACTATGTTTCCGCTCCCGAACAGTTTGACCGTGGATTGTGGCGTTTCGGCGTGACGTTCACGGTTTTGGCCGCTGACTGTAATAATCCTCACGGTTTTGCACGTCACTTGTATAAGACGGTGCAGGGTTGGCCGTTCGAGGAGTCCACGACAGCTGGAACGGTCGGCACCGTGTCTGTGACGGCGCAGAAGAGGCAGTCTGATGCGAAAGAGAATCAAGGCAAGAACGTCAAGGAGTATGGGCTGTCGGCTGTTGTGACTGCCCGCGATTCGTTCAAGGCTTGACCGGTATCGGTCAGGCCTTTTCTTTTATCAATTTCAAGTAGAAAGGCACCATTATGGCTATTAATGCCGATGGTCTGATTCAGGCGTCTCGCGGTACGTTGTTCACGGCTCCCGCGAAGACCGCTCTTCCAACCAAAGTTTCCTCGTTCTTGTTGAATAGTGGCACTGTTGCCGCCGCTGGCAGCGGTTCCGTCGTGAATTGGGAGAATATCGGCCATACCTCCAACAACAACAAGATCAGCTTCAGCAAGGATGGCGGGGACACCACCACGAAGGACACGTGGCTTGTCGCCGGTGCGAAGAGTTCTACCGAGGCCCCGACCATCACCGTGTCCGGCGCGTCCGTGCAGGGTGATTCGGCCACCATCACGAAGGTCACTGGCGGTTGGGCCGGCGACCAGGGCGGCATCGTCGTGCCGTTGCAGCCCGTGGTGCAGCATCTGGCGTTGTTCGTTCTCGCCTACGATGATTCCGACAAGCTGAGCTTCGGATTGTATCTGCCGGAGACCGATTTCACGTTCGATAACGTCAGCCTCGCCGATGAGGATTTCGCGGAGTTCAGCTTCAACGCTGTCGTGAAATCCACTAGCGTGCTGAAGGCCGGTGCCAATGGTGAGGTTGGCGCGTACCAGATTTTCGCCCCGGAGACGTTCGTGTCAAAATAACCAGCCCGGATTCCAGCGGTAAGAATCCGGGTGATTCCTCCCAGACCGTATCGGGTTTGACCTCGAAGGACTGAGATTTCCCATTGCCCCCGCATGTACCCATCCGTGCGGGGGCAATTCTTTCCAACGATTGGCAGATGGGTTTTTGATGGGGATTACAGATTATGGCTTCCAAAACTGATAAGAACACCGTTAAGACCGTTCCGGAGATTCCTGACACGCTGGCTGAGTTTGTCGAACAGCACGAGGAACTGGCCGGATGCCCTGAGTTCGTTCCGGCTCATGAGTTCTCCGTGGCGCAGACATGCGATTTCATGGTCGTCGATGCCGTGGCGTCCGACAGTTACGGCGTGTTCCGCAAGAAGACTTCCGATGATGTCGATTCAAGTCTGGCTATAGCCAGGATGGTGGCTGCCAGCGATAGTTTCTTCGAGAAGATCGCCAAGGACGTTGACGCCTACCACAAGTGGGTCACTGGCAGGACTCCGACTGTCCTGGTGCAGGTGTTCACGCTGCTTAACGCATTTTATGGCGCGTCCTTGGGAAAATCCGAAGCGTCAAGGACGCCTACCGGAAATGCAAAGTAGAGCTTACGTGTGATTTCCGTAGGTTCTACAATCTGAATCTTCCCGCCGCCATGCATGAGTATGACGGCGGTTTTCTTTTGACCCTTATCGGCGGTCTTGCTGGCTATGACGAGTCGTTGTATCGGGAATGGTTGCTGAACCATCCTGATGAGCGTGCCAGCGCCGAGTCCGAGAGTGATTCCGGTTTGAGTTTTCACGGGTTCACTCAGGATACGAGTCTGCTGTTGGGTATTTACAATCAGGTCGGCTTGCTGGTTTCCGGCACATTGCAGTTCAAGGATGGCAAGCACCCTGAGTTCAAACCGATTATGCCCCCTCACGCCGCCGATGGCGTTGATAGGCGTGTTTCCGCCAACTTCGAGTCGATGAAGGCGTTTCTGGGCATGTGATTGAAAAACAGGGGTTCTTATGGTGGAGTATCTCGCCGGTTCCGTTGGAATTGATATTTATCCGAACACCAAGGGTTTTGGCGAAGAACTCCGCCGTAAGCTCGCCCGGTACGCCGATGAGGATTTTGATGTTCGTGTGACGCCTGACGTTGACATGTCTCGTTGGCGTGCGGCGAAAAGGCGTATCGAGGATGATAGCATCGTCCAGAATGTTGAGATTCGTGGCGATGACTCCGATCTGAAACGTGTTCTTCGGGGCATTGATAAACGTAAGGTATCCCCGAAGGTCGAGCTGACCGACGCTTTGCGTGATCTGCGAACGATGCGCAAGCAAGTTCAGTCTTCCGACAAGGCTGTTTCCGCGATGAACAAGCGTATCGCCAATGGTGGTAACGCTTGGCGCAAGGTCACGCTGAAAAGCAAATCGTATCAGGATGCGGTGAAACGTAACACGCGGTTGGCCACGGCGTATGCGAGCAAGCAGATCGACGTTTTGGATAACGTCAAGAAGCACATTCGCAGTATGCAGGATGCTATCGAGAAGGTCAAGCCTCTGGGCAGTTCCAACAATGTCTCGATGGCTCGCGCCAATCGTCTTGTCGAACAGCTTGACAATGCGATGCAGCAGTTGAAGCGCAACAGCAAGGCGAACATCCGTGTTGACGTCAACGATGTTTCCGAGGTCGTCAACGTTCTTGAGAACGTGTCCAAGCGTCTGAAGCAGGTCGATGGGATGGACGCCCACGCGAAGGTCTATCTCGACGGCGCGGAAAGCATGGAACGCGAACTGGAAGCGTTGAAGCGAAAGTTCCGTAGTCTTCCGAAGGATATTGAGACCGACTATCGATCTGCTATCGACAAGTTGAATCTTGCTGCTTTCCATGCTGGCAAGGATAAGAACTACCACTATGAGGTCAATCTTGACTTGGATGTGACCCGTGCGCGTGAGAAGGCCAAGAAGCTTCAAGAAGATTATAAGAAGCTTGAAATGGACATCGACCTTAAAACGGCTGGTGCCCGCGCCCATCTTGCCATGCTCACCCGCCCGCGTTCCGTCGAGATTTACGCGAAACTCCATGCCACTGATTTCGGCAAAATGCTGGATGGTATGACGTATGGCGCGACTGGTCTTCGCGCCGTCAACAACCAATTCCAGAAATTCGTGAATTTCATGGACTCGTTGGATGAGAAGGTTCCATTCTTCTCCGCATGGGGTACCGTGTTCGCCGGTGTTTCCGCTGGCGCTATCAACATGTCCCGTAGCGTGCTTGGTGTCGGCTCTTCGATTGTTTCCATGTCGAAGGCCGCATTGGCGGCTCCTGCCGCTCTTGTCGGATTGGGTGCCGCCTATGCGTCCGTGAAGATGATTTGGGGCGAAAAGGGCGCCACTTGGAGCGAGCAGATCGACATCGCTTCCACAAAGTTAGGCAAACTGTCCGACAGTGTGGTGAACGCGTTCTACGGTCAGGCCCGTCCGGCCATCCGTGGATTGGCTGATTCCATCGCAGCCACACTGATTCCTCAGATGTCAACCCTTGCGGATCATGAGGGACGAATCGTCGCCGGAATGGCCAAGATGGTCGGGGAAGCCGACAAAGCCAGCATCGTTTCAAGCATTTTCAATGATGTAAACAAGTCATTGACGTATTTGGAGCCGGGCGTCGAGAGTCTTGTCAGGGCTTTCCTGAATCTGGGCGATTCGACCAGCCAGTATCTTCCCCGTGCCACACGTTATGTGAGTGAGCTTGCCGACCAGTTCGCACGTTGGGTCGATAACGCACGCGCTTCAGGTGAGATCGAGAAGTCGATGCAGCGTGTCATTGAACAGGCTGGATATTTGAAGAACTCCGTGAAAGCGCTCATGGGCATCGCGTCCGGCCTGTACTCCGCTTTGGCCGAGGACCAGAACGGTATCCAAAGCTTCTCTCGTGAGTTGCAAAAAGCGGATAGGGCCGTCAATTCCGCCAAGTTCCAAGATACGTTGAAATCGTGGGCTGTTGGCGCTAAAGTCGCGCAGTCTTCGATGCGTGACGCTTTTTCGGAGATTGGCGACGCGGGTTATGCGTTGCGCAAAACCGTTGGCAATGTTTTTGGCGATGCCGGTAGGACGATCTCATCGTTTACCAAGAATGTGAGCCGTCTGCTGAAGAACAGCAGCAGCGGCATTTCCGATTTCTCGTCTGGTGTTTCCGATGGTTTCCAAAAGGTGTTCGATGCTGTTGGTGACGTAAGCCCCATGTTCAGCCAGTTGCTTTCGACTGTTGGCCAGTTGTCGAGGACGTTCGGTGGCACGTTGGCTGCTTCGCTTCGCGCGTCCGCTCCATTGATTCAGACTATTGCCGCTGCGGCGGAGGCTGTTGCTAAAGCGTTCAGTGCTTTGCCTGAGCCGATTCAGGCCGCATTGGGCGTGTTTGCCACGTTTGGCAAGGCTGGCAAGACCGCTTTGGACACGGTGAAGCTTGCCGTGGTTGAGAACACGATGAAGTCGTTGCAATGGCAGAAGGCTTTGATGGAGTTGGGCGTGACTTCCTCCAGTACTGGTGTGACGTTGAAGAATGTCGCTCAGGGGTGGGTGGCGTCTAATCCCGCTGTTTCTAAGTTCGTGTCTAATATCGGCTCTGCTGAGGGCGCGATGAGCAAGGTGAAGGCCGTGGCGTCTGGTTTGGGTGGGATGCTTGCATCTACGGTTTCCAATCCGGTGACTTGGGGCGTAGCTGCCATTACGGCAGCAATCGCAGCGTATTCCGATTACAATGCGAAAGCCCAGGCGACTGAGCGTGCTTCCGAGAATATTGCGACAGCGTTGGGTAAGATTCCTGATTCGGCCGCCGAAGCTTCCGGCGCGTTATCTAATGTCGCTTCCGCGATTCAGGATGCGTTCAAGGACGGTAATTATGCTGAGACTGGTTGGAGCTGGTTGGATGATTGGACAACTGGATTCAAGAATACTGCCGAAGCCGCCGACAAGCTTGGTGTTTCGACCACTGACCTGAGCAAGGCTGCGAGCGGCAGTACGAAGGCTTACAACTCGATGATGAATCAGTTGAAGGCCACATATGATGCTCACAGCACCTATTCGGCTACCGCGACGCAGAATTACGGCAATGAAGCTGGTGCAGCCAAGAAGCTTATAGCAGTAATGGAAAAGGCACGTCAGCAGTACATCGATAATGCGGAAGCGACTTCCGTCGCGAATGGTCATGCTGCCGGCTATGCGAAGAGTTTGATCGAGATGGGTGAGGATTCCGATTCGGTTTCCATTGCCATTGCGACTCAATCTCAACGTCAGCAGATGTTGAATAGTGCCGCGCAGAAGTACAACGACATTGTCAACAATCAGCGTACCGCGCAGCAGAACGCTTTGAGTGTCGCAACGGAATATGGTCAGATTTACAACGGTTTGGGTGATTCCATCCAGCGCATCAAGGAATTGGGCGTGCAGAACGTTTGGGACAGTGCCGCAGACTCGTTCAATAACATGACCGAGGCTGGACAGTTGGCTCAGACCAGCTTGCAGAATCTCGCTACGACAGGCCATGATTGGCTTGAACAGTTGGTTGCTTCCGGCGCGTCAACCGATGAGGTGAATGCGAAACAGCAGGAATTGTCAACACAGTTCTACGAGACAGCGAAGGCGATGGGCGTCCCGGAGTCGGAGATTCAGAAACTGCAACAACTGTATGGGTTGACTCCTGAAGAGGTCAAGACATTGTTCAAGACCGAAACGGAACAGTCGAAGCAGAATCTGACATCCTACCTGTCTGATTTGCGGGCATTGTTCCCCGGCGAGGGCAATACGGCCATCTTCACCACGGTCCTTGACGGTATCAACAGCGGAGCATTGTCCAGCGCGGATGAGGTTCAATCAACCGTGAACAATCTCATGAACAATGCGAGCACAGACGGTTCAGGCAAATACACCATCGTGTTGGACGCAGACGGCAATCAGGCCGTTGTCGCTACCGATGAGGTCAAGAAACATGCCGACCTGTTCAAGAAAGGCACTGATGGGAATGGTTATACGACCAATCTGAAGGCTTCCGATCTTGCTTCGATGACCATTGACTATCTGAAAGGCGACGCCAACGCCTACGGTTCGTTGAGACCCACCGCGTCACTCGGCGCGAGGGACAACACCCAGCCGGCGAAACGCAGTGCTGAGAACACCGCTAACCAGTGGAATGGAAGCACGTATAACGCACAGTTCGGTGGAAATATTTCCGGTAGCTTCTGGGGAATGCTCGGCACTTTGTGGAGCGAGGGCAGAAGTTGGGCGAGCAGGACGTTCAACGCTATTTTCGGAACCAAGAGAGGACGTGCGACAGGCGGTGAGATCGAGGGCGATAATGTGACCCGCACCGGCAGGATCGTCGGACGTGGAACGAACACGAGCGATTCCATCGCTTTGAACGATTCCACTGACGTGTCCACCGGTGAATATGTCGTGCGTGCCGCCGCAGTGCATAGCATGGAGGCCCTGTACGGCAAGGGAGTGATGAGCGCCATCAATGCGAGTGGCGACATCCCAAGCCAGTATTTGAAGAACGCGCGTCGTATGACCCGTGTTTCGATGCCTTCCATAGTTTCTGACTATTCCGCAGGCTCTTCCGATGATGTCAAGTTTGAAAGCGGCCCTACATACAACATCACGCAGAACTTCCAATATCCGACTATCACGCCAATCTCGGTTCAGACGAATCAGAAGTTGGACAAGGCTGCGATGATCGGCATGTGAGAGGGGAGTATCGTGGCTTTTTCCACGTGTTTCTACAGGTTGAATAATGTTCCTCTTGATTCGGAGAACTGCATCGTCACTGTTGGTTCGACATTGTTGAGCGCCATCAGTGTTGACCGTACCGTTTCGACGGTTCCGCAACGGCATGGTTCTATCCCTTCCGGCATGACGCCTAGGTTTTCGGAACGTCAATTGTCGTTGCAGGTTTACGCTTGGGAGCCTGATGTGCTTGGTGAATCATCCAGGCTGATGCGGTTGTGCACGATGCCGAATCTTGTCATGAGTCGGATTGTCGATGGTGTCGAGCAGCGTACCCGTGTCGAGTTGACCTCTTTGAGTCCTGATGATTCCAAGAGTCATCCGAACAGGTTTGTTCCGTTCACTGCCGTTTTTGCCATGCCTGACGTGTGGTGGCGTTCTGTAGCCTATGAGACTGTTTCTTTGCCTTTGAATGGCGGGAAGGTCATGTCCGGCGGTTCGGTGATGCCGTCCGCCGGATACTACACGTTCTGGCAGGGCGTTCCGAACGCTAGTCCGAGTGTGCTTTCCACTCAACTTCCGTATAGTTGCGGTGACGCTCCCATAACAGACATGGTGTTTCGTTTCCCGAAAGGTGTGACGGGCATAACGGTGAAGGATACGGTATCCGGTACCGGTATCACATGGTCTGGCACGCGCGTGGATGCTCGGCCTTACTTGTATTTGGATGCGGGATCGTTGACAGCTTGGAGTTCCGATAGTGATTCCGCATGGTCTGGCGGTTCTCAGAATGAGACTGTTGGCTTGGATTATCTTCCTTCTGGAAGATTGCAGGTCAACCCCGATGTTTCAGGCGATTACAAAATCACGATCAAAGCCACTGGTTCAGGTGGCGTGGCATGCAAGTTTAAGAGAAGCTGGTGGTGATTTCCACTGGCTTCTTTCTTTTTAAGTTGAGGGATGCTTATGGGTAAGACTCTAAAATCTCGTCTTGTCGCATATCAGGCCAATGGAAGCAAGCTTGGATTGCTGCCTGAGCCGACTTCCTATACTGTGTCGTTCACTCATGATGCTGTAGGCGCTTTGACCGTCAGCTATTCGCGTAAAGCTTTGCGTGGTGAGATTCTTGACCGGCGTCTTGAAACCGGCTTGGAAATCGCCGTGGAAGTGTCTGATGGTGGACGCTGGATTGAACCGTATAATGGCCGGTTTGTTATCGCTTCACGTTCAAGGAATGCTCTGGACGTATCCGACACGGTGTCGTTGACCGGCGTTTCCTACGGGTGGCTGTTGAAGAAGGCTTTGAATCTGGACACGTCCAGATTGGAGACCAGCGGCGACGAGAAAGGCACCCGTAAATTCGCGAACGCGAACGCTGGCACGATCATGCGCACGTTCATGGATGAGAATTGGAATCGTGGCGGCGTGAAAGTCGATTGCAGCCGGTTCACTTCTGGTGCCGATTCCGCTGGCAAACAGTGGGGTTATATGCTGCCGAGCATATATTACGATCTTGGCATTTCCATACAGGACGTGTTGGATTCGCTGGTGAACAACGGCTTATGCGATTGGCGTACCGATGCCCGGCAACTGCTGTTATGGAACGCCGATAGCGTCGCCGTCTGCCGTGACTTGTCCAAATCGTGTGTGGTGACGCTTGCTCAGGATGTGTCGGAGGCTCCCGATGACGAGAGTATCGACGGGTTGGCTTCCTCGATCCTTGTACGTGGCGACAATATTAATTTCCGCCAGGATAATCCGAACGCCCCGAAGCCTTGGGGCGGTTGGGAATTGTATTCAAGCCAACAGGGTGTGAACAAGAAGGAGACCGCCGAACATCTCATCAAACCGACGTTGGCTAACGCGGCTAGGGTTCGCGGACAGTACACGCGATCCGTGAACGTGGTTGAAGCGTCTTGTCTGCCGCTCATCGATTACACGATAGGCGATTGGATTACCGCGCCTACAGTGGCGAACCGTGAGAAGGTCCGTGTCCAACAGGTCACGTTGCAATACGATTCGCAGGGTTTCAAGGCTTCGCTGATTCTGAACGACAAGAATTATGATTCCTCGGTTCGTTTGACGAAGCGTATGAACGGTATTACCGGTGGCGCTCATCTTGGTGGGGCGTCCGGTGCGATTCCGGCTCCTGAAAAGGACCATCGCGTGCCGAAGGCTCCGCAGAATCTGTCGGCCAATTCCGACGCTTATATCAATGTGAACGGGTATGCGCGTGGCATGGTTACGGCCCGTTGGGATGATGTGACGTTGGCGACTGATGGCACCGCCATGGACATCACGTCGTATGCGGTCGAATATCGTGTGAACAAGACTGGGCATGAGTGGCATTCCGCTGGCACGACCACTGAGCACACGTTGTCTTGGTCGAATTTGGATTGCGGTGTTCAGATTCTTATCAGAGTGCGTGCTGTTCCATCGTATTCCGACCAGATGGGCGAATGGTCCAGTGTGTTCGCGTTGACTGTCGCCAAGGACACGACACCGCCTCCGGTTCCATCCAAGCCGATTCTTTCTTCCGAGTTGGGCGTGGTTTCGGCTGCGTGGGATGGGAAGACCGCTGATGGTGGTTCCATGCCTATTGATTGGGATAGGAATATTCTCGGCGAACGTTTGGCTGATGGTGTTTTCAGGGAGATCGCGGCCGTCGCGACCGGTATCGGCGATTACGTCATCACCGGCCTGACGGCTGGCTCTTCGCACACATACGCTTTCCGTTCGGTCGATCATGCTGGCAACCGTTCCGACTGGTCGGCCATCGCCTCGGTGACGGTCGCGTCGGCGGTCTCGCCGGAAGAGGTCAAGCAAATCCAGCAGGATTTGGCTGACAACAAGACGGTTTTGCAGGATAATACGGCCAAGCTCGATCAGGCGCAGAAGGACATCCAGGCGAATAAGACTGGTCTTGATGCGGCGAATCAGACGCTCACGCAGGCGCAGGCCGATCTGTCTCAGGCGCGGAAGGACATCGCACAGACGAAATCCGACCTGACCACGGCGAACGGCGAAATCTCGAAGGCGAAGGAGTCGGCGGCGCAGGCGTATGCCGAAGCCCACTCGAAGAACCATACTTTCCGTGGGCCGGACGAACCGGACGCCTCCAAAGGGCTGATCGTCGGCGACCTGTGGCTCAAAACGCAAAAGTATTGGACAAGGTGGCAGGGCGCTCCGAATAATTCGCCTAGCCTCATGGCCGACTTTTACACGTACTGGCAGGGAACGCCGAACGCTTCGCCTAGCGTTTTGGTGCCGCTTGCTGACCGCGTGATCGACACGCTCGTTTGGGACGGAGCCATGTGGAACCATCTCGGCTATGCCGATGTCGAGAAGAACGCGGACGAAATTTCCAAGGCGAAGTCGGACATCGCGGACAACGCGGCGAAGACCACCGACGCCAAGAAGGCTGCTGAGAATGCCGCTGCCGCAGCGAAGAACGCTCAAGGCACAGCTGACACGGCCAATGGTGCGGCGAAGACAGCGCAGGACACCGCCAATGCGGCCAACGCTGCCGCGAAGAGTGCGACCACCACCGCAGGTCAGGCCAAGGATGCCGCCAATGCCGCCCAGACCGCCGCCGAAAGCGCGAAGAAGACCGCAGGCAACGCGGAGACGCTGGCTAACACCGCCAATGAGTCCGCAAAGTCCGCCAAGTCCGACGCGGCTTCCGCCAAGACGGACGCTTCCACCGCGAAGACGGACGCGGCCAATGCCAAGACCACTGCCGCGAATGCGTCCAGTGTGGCGACCCAAGCCAAGGCCACGGCTGACAGTGCGGCACAATCCGCCACCGATGCGGCCAATGCCGCGCAGAAGGCCAATACCGCAGCAGCTGCCGCCGCTGGCGTGGCCAATGGCAAGGCCGACGTGCTCATCCAGAGCACGGCACCGGCCACGTCGATGCGCAAGGCTTCGACCTTGTGGATTGACACGACTGGAGGCGCGAACACGCCGAAGCGTTGGAATGGCAGTGCTTGGGTGGCTGTGACCGATAAGGCAGCCACTGATGCGGCCAATGCCGCTGTCAAGGCACATGCTGCCGCGCAGACGGCGCAATCAACGGCTGACAAGGCTCAGACCACAGCCGCCAACGCCGCGTCACAGGCGAATCAGGCCCAAGCCGCAGCCAAGAAGGCGCAGACCACGGCTGACGGAAAGAACCTGATCTACCGTGGCCCCGACGAACCAAGCCATGACGGTTTGAAGCCGGGTGACATGTGGTGGCGCACGCAGAAGTATTGGACTCGCTGGAAGGGCACGCCAAATAACAGCCCTTCCATGCTTGCCGACTTTTACACGTACTGGCTCGGCGCTCCGAACGCTTCTCCAAGCGTGCTGGTGCCCCTCGCAGATCGCGTGGTCGAAGTCCTGACGTGGGATGGCACGCGCTTCGAGCCTTTTGACCTCGTGGCGAACAACATTCTGGCTGCCGGGACGGTGGCCGCGAAGCATCTCGCCGTGGATTCCGTGACCGCCGAAAAGGTCAAGGCGAACGCGATCACCGTGGACAAGCTGGCTGCCAACAGCGTGACGACTGAAAAGCTTGTGTCCGACGCGGTGACCGCAGCGAAACTCGCCGCCGACAGCGTGCAGGCGCGCAACATCGTCGCACTGGCCATCACATCAGACAAGCTCGCCGCGAACAGCGTCACCACTGCGAAGCTCAAGGTCACGGAAGACATGACCGTGGCTTTGCTCAACGTCCACAAGATTCAGGCCGGGGAGATTGCGGCTAATGCCGTGACCACTGCTGCATTGGCGGCTGGTGTCGTGAATGCCGACAAATTGGCCGCTAATTCGGTCAATGCGTCCAAGATTGTCACTGGTGCGATCACCGCCGACAAGCTCGCGGCAAACAGTGTGACGGCCGTCAAGATCGCGGCGGGCACCATCACGTCCGACAAGGTGGCGGCAGGCCAATTCAAGGGCTACGTCTTTACGGGCGCCGTCTTCCAGAGCTCCGAGGCCGCGAACACCGGCATGAAGCTCAACTCGACCGCATTGCAAATGTGGGATTCCAACCATAATCGAACCGTCTATCTGGACGGTGAGGGCAAGTCGAATGTGCTGACCGGCACGTTCCAAACCCGTGTGAGCGGGCATCGCGTGCGCATCAGCCCCGACTACCAGTCGTACAGCATCAGCGGCACTGAGACGTTCGTTGGTGACGGATTGGAATTCCCCGCATACAACGGTTCCACCGCCTACTACAGTCATCCAGCCATCGCATCGCTCATCCAGTCGAATCAGGTCGGCTCGATGGGCGAACTGGACTTGTGGAGCGGACACGTGAACAAGAACGATCCCGCCGCGTTCATGTCTCTCAGATCGAAGCCGCGCAAGAAAGGCGGTACCGGCAGCGGCGGCGTCACATCCAGAGTGCATGCCGTGGCGAACACGGATTACGACGAGCCGGACGATAGCAAGAAAAGCAGCGCTTACCTCACTCTGTCCGGCGATAGCGCGAACGGTTCGGAGTGCTGGCTCGGAGCGCAAGACGCGAACGGCGAGGTCGGAGTCGGCGCGAACATCGGCACCGGATACCTGCATCTCGGCGGCTATCTCGGCGGCATCACGAACCGTTTTACATTCCAGGCCCAGGCTGCGTGGAAGGCGTGGTATCCGAAACCCGGCCAGAGCATATCGTCCGGCGCGGCAATGCAAGTCAACTGCACGCTCAGCCCGACGAAATACGGCCACTATTACGTCGTCGCGAACGCGGATTCACAATGGGCGGGCATCATCGCGCATCCATGCAACACGGGCGGACAGAGCGGCTTCACCCTGAAGCTTTACAACGCCGACCAGCCTTTCTCGGTCGACGTGTACGCCGAATACCTCGCCTATCTGGTCAAATGATTGGAGGAAATCTTGTCATCGACTTTTGAAATGGATGATAACGGCTTGTGTATCATCCGCTGCGATCCGCCGGTGAACGGGTCGGACAGTTTCGTTTTCCAGCCTGATGTGCTCGTCTCGTGGAAGGCGCTGCTCGGATTGGCTTCGACCCGTGAGGCGATCGCCGCGATCATGCAGAGCAGGGAGGACGTGAGCCGGTACGACCGCGCCACCGGCAGGGGCGTGTGGACTGGAGCGTTCGAGGCGTTGGAATCGGCTTTGGCGGATTCCGCGACCGACGTAAGCATGCTCGCCGCTGATGGTGAAGTGTTGGACGATCCGCTGACCGCCGCACGAAACAAGACTCGTGAGGGTATGAGCTTGCCTGTCATGTCTAATGAGATTGACGCGCGAATGCGTGCCGCATTGACCATGGACGATTCCGACGTGGAAGCGTCGAGTGGCATCGACGTGGCGTGCACACGGAATATCGACGGATTGGACGCCTTCCTTGATGACGAGTCCAGTCAAAGCATGCTGGACGAATGCGAGGAACGCTTCTACGAATCCCTCATGCCAAGACAAAGCCAACAGAATTAAGGAGATTGATTATGGCTGACGAAAACAATGAGAATGCGACCACGGCGGACAAGATCGCGGCCAACGGCGTGACGACCGTGAAGCTGACGGCCGACGCTGTGGCAACGGACAAATTGACTGCGGACAGCGTGCAGGCGGGGAACATCACCGCTCTTGCCGGTCGTGATGGCAAGGATGATTCCGACGTGTCGGCTTCCGGCGTGCTTGACCTGCGCCCGCCGTCCGAGAGCCTGAAGGCGGAACTGTGCCGCCTCGGACTCGAATATTCCAGCACTGATGCGGCGGGCGTGGAATCGTGGCGTGATTATCAGCGTGGCGTGCTCGCCACGTTCGACCAGACTGGCGCGAAGGTGACTGTCACGGATGTGAAGACCAACCTGTCGGCCACGCTCACGTTGGCCGAATTGAAGTCGGTGACTCGTATCGACACGATGACCGCCGCAGACTGACCCCGCTTTTCACCATTTTTTCAACCCCTGCAATCCACACGGATTGCGGGGGTTTCGTATTTAAGGAGACATTTTGACTCAGATTCCAGCCGACGCGAACGAGGTCATCGACCAGCTCGCACAACAGATCGGCGCACTCAACAAGCAAAACGCGATCCTGAACAGCCAACTCGCGGCGGCCATGAAACTGATTCCGCAGGATGTGCTCGACGCCACCAAGGGGGTGGATGATGACACTGAGGACTAACCTCTTTCCCGACCCGAATATGGCTAACACCATTTTCAAATGCATACCAATGCGATGCGATGTGGATTTTCCGACCGTCAGCGGCTTCCGGTGGCTGCGTGCCACGACCAGTGGCAGTGGTGACATATACGCGCAATACCAGCTTACAGGAGTCGATCTTCCACCGGCCGGCGTGTATCACATCCACGCAGCCAGCTATGCGCAAGGCTCCGGCGCATTGTTCCGCGTCTATGCGGGCGTCGTCGGCAAATTCTCCATCCTGTACGAGACCGATATCGCAGACAATCAGACGAAGCCGGTTAGCGCGGACATCACGATTCCGGCCAACACGACGCAATTGCTCATACGTGTCGTGCCACCGTCCACGGTCGGCAAATTCATACTGATCAGAGACATCCTCCTCGAATCCAAGTCCACGTACGACACTGCCGTTGGGGGGGGGCTTCCGAGCTTCTTCACGGGCGACACGATGCCAAGGGATTAAGGCGATTCATCGGGCAGGTGATGCCCGATGATGCCGATTACAAACTGGCATGTGCATCCGAAAGCGGACATCCTACTATCGACGTGGAACAATCCGACCGTGACCGTGAACTCGGATGGGACGAGAACTTACTATTGTGCTTCGGACGCCACGCTGAACCCTTTCAGCGAGATGTGCGGTGGAAGTTTCACGGACGCGGTGTGCGTCATCAGATTCCGCGAATTAGGCAGTATCGACGCAGGCACGATCAAACTGCGCGACGGCACGAAGGATGGCATCTGGGCGTTCAAACAGGAGAAAGACTTCTTGAACCCGTATTTCCGATTGAGGAAAGCCCTCACTCCGCTCGCCTTGGCGATCTACACGCCCGAAGACTGGCAGAGGCTCCAGTCGCTGGGCGTGATGCTGTTCGACGGGGATACGATGCCACGCGCCTAACCCTCTTGGGGGTGGTGGCATGACCCTCATTTACAATCTCGTTCCCGACCCGCGATTCAAAAACGGGAAATGGTGGGCGCTCAATTCGGTAGTAACGCCGATACCAGAACAGTATGCCGTGAACGTGTCGAACACGAACGGCGACAAGGACTCATTTATGGAGTTTAGTTCGCTGGACGTGTCCCAGTATCGAGGAGTAAGCATGACGTTTGCCTGCTCGCTCACCGCTATCGATGGCGGTGCGACGGAGTGCGGCAATGGCCTGCTGTTTGTCACTGGCAGCGGCTTGTACGAGAGGGTATCGGACGGAGGGACGGCGAAGGTCGGGCGGAAAACCGTGCAATTCACACTGCCGAGCGACGCCACCAAACTCAATTTGCGATTGTATGCGCCGAGTGCGCAACACGGCACCTTCCAGTGGTGGCGCCCCATATTGACGCGCACTGGGGACTACCAGCGGATGCTCAACGGTATCTGGGGGCAGCCGATGGACTATTTCGACGGCGACCTCATGCCACGGCAAAACTGATTTTTTTAAGGAGATGCAATGTGCTGCAAAATTTTCTAGCGGGTTTCGGCGGGGTGGGTGGCGCGTGCGCGCTCATCACGCTCGGCCTGAAAGTCTGGCCGAGCGCTTTGGACGCGCTGGCCACCGGACTGTATTCGCACGTGCGGCCCGAACGCCTGCCATACGACAGTCCAATTTCCCAGCATTTCGCCAAAACACGACAGCTCGGCGACGCGACCGACGCGCTTGACCGGCGTCTCGACGCCCTGCACAGGGACACGATCAAGAACACGCTGATCGGTCTGATCTACGGCGACCAGTCGCACGACCACAGCGAGGCCGTCCGATACGAGTTGGCGAAGCTTGAGAAATTGGACGCGCAATGCTGGATAGTCGCTGCCGCCGAAAAATATTTGGAGGACCGGCAATGACACGTCTAGCCATCGCTGGCGGCGCATACATGCTATTGCTCGTGCTTATCCTCATGTTCAATCACGGCGCGCACATGCGCTGACATCGATTTTTTCAAAACCAAGGCCAACCCACTTCGGGATGGCCTTTTCTATTGCCCCTGACTCGGGGGCGGGAAGGAGATGTCATGGACGATACCGTCATGACACCTGAAATGACACCGCAGGGCGACAGTCTGCCGCCCGCAGACATTCCGGTCGTGTCCGAGGAGGATGCGGCCAAGGCCGTGGAAGGATTGGAGGACTGAGCATGGCAAGCGTCGGCGCTTTGATCAACCGCATGCGCTACTGGTGCGCCGTGGCCAACATGGGCTACTCGCAGGCGGACCGCTGGAACTTCAACCAATCGGGAGGCAATTGCGACTGCTCCAGTCTGGTGATCCACTGTCTCAGGGAGGCTGGATTCGACACCGGCAGCGCCACCTACACCGGCAACCTCAGCGACAACCTGACCAAGCGCGGCTGGACTCGTCTGCCCGCGAATGGCAATCCGCAGCCAGGCGACATCCTGCTTAACGACGTGCACCACGTCGCGGTCTATCTTGGCGGCGGCAGGCTCGCACAGGCATCCATCAGCGAGCGTGGCACCGCATACGGCAGGGCGGGAGACCAGACCGGCCGCGAAACCAATATCCGCGCCTACTACAACTACCCGTGGAATTGCTATCTGCGATACCAGGGCGCCCAGTCTTCCGCTCCAGCCGCCAATTCCGGTGCTATCGCAGTGGATGGCAATGTCGGCCCGGCCACCGTCCGCCGTTGGCAGCAGGTAATGGGCACTGCGGTGGATGGCATCATCAGCGGCCAGCAGGTACCTGACGAACGCACCTACTGGCGTCCGGCAATCGATTCGAGCGTGGTCCGCTACGGTGCTGGCGGCAGCGACCTGATCCGCGCCGTGCAACGCCGACTCGGCTGCGGAGTGGATGGACTGCTCGGCCCGGCCACCATTCGCGCCATCCAGGCGCATTACGGTCTGGCGCAGGATGCGAGCTTCGGCCCCGCGACCGCACGCGCCCTGCAGTCGGCGCTCAACCAGGGACGATTCTAGGGAGGTTTAAATGGCTCAGCATGCAGCACCGTCCACTTTGGAGACCACCGTCAACAACCTGACCAACGAGCGTGAGGATGGTCAGGACAACCAGGCGCCGGACGCGTATACTCCGGTCTTCTCTAAGCAGGTGCGCACCGTGGTCTACGTGCTCGGTCTGATCGCTTCGTGCGTCGGCCTTGGCTTCATGACCTTTGGTGACGCGGCTGTCGGCGGTTACATTTCGACCGTGGCCGGCTTCATCGCCAGCGGTCTTGGCGTCGCCTACAATCCGCTCCGCAACACCTGACAGTGTTTAATTTTCTGGCGTGAGACTCAAACTCGCGTCCGAAACTCAAACTCGAGTCTGAAAATCAAACTGTCCTCGTGCGGTTTTCCCGTAAAAACGACGTTTTCCGACTCGTTCGACAGTTTTTACAGTCAATTGTTACACCTCGCCCCTCTCCCGACCTTGTGCCGGGGGAGGGGCTTTTTGTGTTTCGCCGGTAGAATCATCATCATGACCAAGAAAGAGCATGATGATTTTTGGACGAAGTGGAATCGCGAACTCACGAAGGATGTGAAGGCCGACAGGATACACGGCGGTGAGGCTGATTTCAGCCGAATGCATGGCGTGACATTGGACACTCAAAAACTGTATGACATGCTACCGCGAGTCTGAATTGCCCCTCTCTTAGCTTCCGTGCTGGGGGAGGGGCTTTTCTGTGTTTTAGGGCGTCCTAAACTACATCAAGCTCATGCGGCATTTACGACACCTTTCTGTTCGATCTGCTTCAAGTCTAATGCGGAGTTCATCGTTTCCATTGCGGCCAACCGTTCTTTCAACCCGGCATGACGGTAGTGTTCGACCATCAGACGGCTGGAATGGCCCACGATTTCCTCGACCAGTCCGACATCCACGCCCATTGACATGAGGATGGTAACGACGGTATGACGGGTTTCGTGACGGCTCCTATGCTCCGCATTTGGCACTCCCGCCGCTTCCAACAGTTTGCGGAACTGTTCGATATCCTCTTCCGGTTCGATAGGGGAGCCGTCATCATGACGGAACAGGAGTCCATGCGGGTTCGGTATTTCAGCGGTATCCACCAAGTATGCTTCGAGTGTCTGCGCCAATGCGGGAATGATTGGCACTTTCCTTCCACGCTTCGATTTCGGCGGGGTGAGACACCAGCGGCCTTGCAACTCGATCATGTCGAAGCCGTCTGGAATACGCCACCTCCATTGCGGACATGCGGCACCACGCTTGTATCCGCACGGGTACACGCCTTTACGGTCTGGTTCGCCGCAACCGTGCTCCTTTTTCAACTCCTCCAGTTTCCAGTTGACGGTGTATTCGCCGTAGGGGATGCCGTTTGCCGTGGTGGTCAGTTCGAGGTCTTGGAGCGAAGCCCCCAAGATTTCGCCGGGGCGCATACCGGTGCACAGCCTGAACCATTCCCTCGCGCCGTCACGTATGCTCAATTCGTTGGCGGCTTGGAGGATGCGTTTGGCTTCATCGTCGGTGAATGCGGTACGCTCGTGGGCTTCGTTCTTGCGTTCGTCGGCAAGACTGATGTCCTTGTCCTTCGGCGTTGGAACGCCACCCATTGGATTCGTTGGAAGAATCCTATCCGCTACGGCGGCATTGCAAATCTGGTTCAACGTGGTGTGCGTCTGGCGGCGGAGACTGAGACTGGCCTTCACATGCATTTTCTTACCATCGATGGTCTTCGCGACGGTAAGACCATTTACGATGCGGTCGCAGACTGCGGCGTTCAGGTTCGACATTTTCTGCGAATGGTACGGGCGCAGATGCTTGCGGACGATGGTTCGATAGTTGGCGAAAGTCTTCGGGTCTGCATCCCTCTGCCGTCGTTCCAGCCATCGTTCCGAATATGAACCCAATGTGACTGACGTGTTGCTGGTGCTGCCGAATTTGGCTCGCTCTTGGAGCAGTTCGGTCAGACGCCGGTTCGCGTCGGCGTACTTCTTGCAGCTGTAGGTCTTCCCGTCGATCTTGAACTCGAAGCTGGGGTAAGCCTTGATTGTGCCATCGGCCAGCTTCTTTTTCCGTTCGACTTTGTATGGGTAGACGATGCCGTTTCTTGCTTTGCGTGCCATGATTACCTCCTTGCTTCCATATTCTCAGACATTCTCAGACTTCCATTTACCCATTACTTACGGGTTGAGTACACCTTAAGTACGGTGAAACCGTTGGAATGAAGCCGTTTTGCCCAATCGTTCCAAGGGATATCCTATCAGACTTTCTAACTGTTAATCGGACGGTCACTGGTTCAAGCCCAGTCGCAGGAGCCATTCGAAAAATCCCCTTGGAAACAAGGGGATTTTTTCATTTTCAACGACTCTTGGCATTTTTGGCCACCCTTCATATTTATCCGTCGGCGGAAGCCGTGGTTCGTCCAGCCGTCCATGCGTATGATGAACGCACCGGGTCAATCAAACAAAGGAAGGAAGTCCATCATGTGCACTGGCGTTCGTTTCTCCGACGAAGAGGGAAACATGTATTTCGGCCGCAACCTCGACTGGAGCTTCTCATACGGTGAAAGCATCCTGGCCACTCCACGCGGCTACCACTACGACAACGTGTTCGGCGCGAGCGGCAAAGCCACGCCGAACGCGGTGATCGGCGTGGGCGTGGTCATGGCCGACCGTCCGATGTATTTCGACTGCGCCAACGAGCATGGTCTGGCCATCGCGGGATTGAATTTCCCCGGCTACGCGGAGTTCGTGCATGAGCCGGTCGAAGGCACCGACAACGTCGCGACCTTCGAATTCCCGCTGTGGGTGGCACGCAATTTCGATTCCGTCGACGAAGTCGAGGAGGCGTTGAAGAACGTGACCCTCGTCTCCCAGATCGTGCCCGGCCAGCAGGAGTCGCTGCTGCATTGGATCATCGGCGACAGCGAGCGCAGCATCGTCGTCGAACAGATGGCGGACGGCATGCATGTGCACCATGACGACGTAGACGTGCTGACCAACCAGCCGACGTTTGGCTTCCATATGGAGAATCTGCGCAACTACATGTGCGTCGGCAACGAGATGGCCGAGCCGGCCACGTGGGGCAAGGCGTCCCTGTCCGCTTGGGGCGCGGGTGTGAGCATGCATGGCATTCCGGGCGATGTGAGCTCCCCGTCGCGTTTCGTGCGTGTGGCTTATGCCAACACGCATTATCCGCAGCAGGAAGGCGAGGCGGCCAACGTGTCTCGCCTGTTCCACACCCTTGGTTCCGTGCAGATGGTTGACGGCATGGCGAAGATGGGCAACGGCCAGTTCGAACGCACGCTGTTCACCAGCGGATATTCGTCCAAGACCAACACGTACTACATGAACACGTATGATGATCCCGCCATCCGCTCCTACGCGATGGCCGATTTCGACATGGATTCCTCGGAGCTGATCACCGCCGCCTGAGCATGCGTGGGCTTTTTCGTCCGTCGGTTCCCATACAGACGGACGAAAAAGCCGCACGATTGCCGAAAAGGACATGAAAATGGAGTCGTGCGACAGATCCACTTTTCGGATACCGGCTCTTCCATTGCCCGCTCAATGCCGTTTGACGTCGGACCAATACGACACGCCGGAATATGGACTTCGAGCACTTTAAGTTTTTAGAGTGCGGGGTATGAGCAATACGACGACCACCTGGCATTCGATCCGTGAGGCGTCCATGATTTCCGGACTGCCCGAATCGACGTTGCGTTATTACGAGCAGATCGGCATCATCGATCCGATCGCCCGCGATCCGAGTTCAGGCCACCGAGTCTATTCGGACAAGGACATCGAATCGCTGACCACCATCGCATGCCTGGCGGCGACGGGCATGCCGCTTGAATCGATGCGCGAATACCTGAAGAACCGTTTCGACGGTCCGGAAGGCGCCCGACGGCAGATCGAACTGCTCGACGCGCAATCGCTGCGTCTGGCCGCGAAAGCCGAGGCCCTGCGCATCCAGCAGGCGTACGTGTCGCTCAAATCGCTCTATTGGCGCGCCATCGCCGAAGGACACGAGGATGAGGCCAACCGAATTCTCGAGGAAAACAAAGACGTCATCGAAAACGTCAAGAAACAGCCCGGCAAGGGCGCGATCGCACGCTGAACATTCAGACGACGATGGCCGCTATCCGCACGCAACATTTCCGACGATAGAATGAACGCGGCATGCGGCGCGAAGACATCGAATGGAAAGGAAGCCATGTTCGAGGAACTGCATAGGAAGATGAACGCGTTCTGGAACAACGACAGGACGCTGTCGCAGACCGATCCGGAATATGTCAAGCTGTTTTCCGACTTCGCTTACGGGGAAGTGGTGAACGAGCCGGGCGCGAACCATCCCGATCTGGACGACAAGACCCGCTCCCTGGCGATTCTCGCGGCTTTGGTTGGCTGTCAGGGACTCGACGCGTTCGAAATGATGCTGCCGGTCGCCTACGAGACAGGACTGACGTCCGTGGCCATCAAGGAGATGATCTACCAAGCCACCGCATACTGCGGATTCGGGAGAACCCTGCCGTTCCTGAAGAAGCTCAACGTTTTCCTTGGAGCCGCAAACGTGCATCTGCCGCTGGAGCCGCAGGGCACGACCACGTCGGAGACCCGCGCGCAGGCCGGAGAGGACAAGCAGGTCGAGATCTTCGGCGAGAACATGCGCGGATTCGCGCAATCCGGACCGGAGGAGACCCGGCACATCAACAAGTGGCTGGCCGACAACTGCTTCGGCGACTACTACACTCGCGGCGGACTCGACACCCGCGAGCGCGAAATGGTCACGTTGTGTTTCCTGGCCGCGCAGGGTGGTTGCGAACCGCAGCTTACGGCGCATGCCAAGGCGAATATGGTCGTCGGCAATGAGAAGGCGTTTCTAATCGCGGTGGTCTCGCAGTGCATGCCGTATATCGGCTATCCGCGTACGTTGAACGCGATTCGTTGCATCGATGAGGCTGTGAAGGGCTGACCTGCCCGTTAAAAACGCCGGCAAACAAACAAAGGGCTATCCGCCGAACAAGACGGATAGCCCTTCCTTATAGCTGATTGTGGATGGCGTGCTGTGTTTACTCGCCCCACACGTCCTTGGCGATGGATTGGACGAGTGCGATCTTGGCCCACTGCTGGTCTTCGGTGAGCTTGTTGCCTTCCTGGGTGGAGGCGAAGCCGCACTGGGTGGACAGGCACAGGCGGTCGAGCGGAATGTACTGGGCGGCTTCCTGGATGCGGGCCTTGATGGTGTCCGGATCCTCAAGGTCGGGCTTCTTGGAGGTGATCAGGCCGAGCACGACCTTCTTGTCGCCGGAGACTTCGGCGAGCGGCGCGAAATCGCCGGAACGGTCATCGTCGAACTCGAGGTAGTAGGCGTCCACGTTCTCCTCGCCGAACAGCTTGGCCGCGACCGGCGCGTAGCCTCCGGAGGAAAGCCAGGTGGAGTGAAAGTTGCCGCGGCACACGTGGGTGTTGATGACCAGGTCGTCCGGCTGGTCGGCGATCACGGCGTTGATGACGTCGAGGTTCTCCTGCTGCAGGCGTAGCGCGTCCTCGTCGCTCCAGCCGAGACGTTCGCGTACGCTCGCATCGCACAGGCGGGTCCAGGTGCAGTCGTCGAACTGCACGTTGCGGCAGCCGGCGGCATACAGGTCGGCGATGACCTGGCGGTAGGCGGCGACGATGTCGGCGGTCAGCTCGTCGTCGTTCTTGTAGAACTCGTCATACGGGTAGGCGGCCGCGTTGCCGGTGAGCACGAAGCGGGTCTGCGCGGGGGAGGGCATGGTCTGGCGGGCCACGGTGTTCTCGTCCTCGAACTGCTTGACGAACTTGAAATGTTCGACGAACGGATGGTTCTCGCCGGAGATCCTTCCGGTCACGGTGGCGGTGTCGGCCGGGGTCACCTCGTCGTGGAAGGCGACGCGGTGGGCTGCGGCGGCATGGTCCACGCCGTTGAAGCCCCACATGAAGTCGAAATGCCACCAGCCGCGGCGGAATTCGCCGTCGGTGATCACATGCAGGCCGGCGGCCTTCTGCTTGGCGACGAGTTCGGTGATGGCCTTGTCCTCGACCGCCTTGAGCGCTGCGGCATCGATTTTGCCGGCGGCGAAATCCTCACGCGCGGCCTTGAGCTCGGCCGGGCGGAGATAGGAGCCGACCACGTCGGCGCGGAACGGCGCGTTATGCGAGTATGCCATTGAATACCCCTTTTTTTGGGAAAGCGACAAATACCTAGTGAAGGTTACACGCACGTCCCGAAACACGGGCGCACACGGCTTCTCGGCCAGTATTCGTGCTTGAATGGATGATGTTATCCGTTACACATTCGAGAATGGAAGGCAATGAGCGAATCGCGCGATCCCGCAGGCGACAGTACGACCACGAACAACATGGGGGAGGTGCGGGAAGCCGAACATCAGGGCGCGGCCGTCAAGGCGGCGTTGGGCGCGAACATCGGCGTCGCCATCGCGAAACTGTGCGCGGCGTTCTTCACCGGATCGTCCGCCATGCTTTCCGAGTCGGTACATTCCATCGCGGATTGCTCCAACGAAATCGTATTGATGGTGGGCGGACGTTTCTCCAAGCGCAAGACGGACGGCGACCATCCGTTCGGCCTGTATCGCGCCAAATATCTTGCTTCGTTCGTCGTGGCCACGCTGCTGTTCTTCGTCGGTGGATTCTTCTCGACGTCCGAAGCGGTGAAGAAGCTTGTCGCGATCAGCGCCGATCCGGCATTGCGTGACGTGAACAGGATGGAACTGCTTGTCGCGTTCATCGTGGTCGTCATCAGCGCATGCCTGGAAGGATTCGGCCTGCACCAGAGCATCAAGGAAGCCAACGAGCGTATGGAACGCACGAACACGCCGCGTATGGGCGTGTTCCGTTTCTGGAGGCACACCAAGTCCGCCGAATTGGCTTCGGTGATTATGGAGGATACGCTCGCTTTGATCGGTTTGGCGTTCGCAGGTCTCGGCATTGGTCTTGCGATTCTGCTCGACGATGAGATTTTTGATGCGTTGGGTGGTCTCATGGTCGGTCTGGTGCTGATCGTCGGTTCGCTGTTTCTCGCGTTCAAATCCGGTTCGCTGCTCATCGGCGAGGCCGTGGATTCCGATACGCGCGGGAAGATCGTCGAGGCGGTTACCACCACGCCGGGCGTCGAACGATTGCTGAACATGCAGACCGTGCACATGTCGGAGGACGACATCCTCCTGTGCGTCAAAGTGCAGACCAGCAAGCTCGACCGCGACTATGACGTGGAAACCGTCGACAAGATCGAGAAGGCCGTGCGCACCGCGTTGCCCTGGTACAGTTTCGAGATCTACGTCGAGCCGGACATCTACAGCGCCAAACACGTGCGCGCGTAACCGGTTCCCGCGTAACAGGAACCGTTCAATATGGGAAAGCCCGGACGATCTGATTCGTCCGGGCTTTCCCATATGCGTGTCGGAAATGGTGGAAGTGGGATTATTCCTCGGCCACCAGATCCAGGTAGGAGTCGTTCCACAGGTCCTCGTCGCCGTCGGGCATGAGCAGCACGCGTTCCGGATTCAACGCCTCGACCGCGCCCTCGTCGTGGGTGACCAGCACAATCGCGCCCTCGTATTTGGCGATGGCCTTCAGAATCTCGTCGCGGGACGCCGGATCCAGATTGTTGGTCGGTTCATCAAGCAGTAGCACGTTCGCGCGGCTCGTCACCAGCGTGGCCAACGCCAGACGGGTCTTCTCGCCGCCGGAAAGCACTCGTGCCGGTTTCAGCGCGTCATCGCCGGAGAACAGGAACGACCCAAGGATGGAACGTGCCTGTGTGTCGTCAAGTTCCGGTGCCACGTGAATCAGATTCTGCAACACGGTGGCGTCAAGGTCCAATGTGTCGTGTTCCTGTGCGAAATAGCCGATTTTGCAGCCATGTCCATATTCCACGGATCCGGTGTCGGGATCCTCCAGATGGGCGAGCAGACGCAGCGTGGTGGTCTTGCCCGCGCCGTTATAGCCCAGAATCACCACACGTGAACCTTTGTCGATCGCCAGATTCACGCCTGCGAACACGATGTTCGAACCATACGCTTTGGAGATGTCCTTCGCCATGATCGGCGTACGTCCGCAAGGTGCCGGCTCGGGGAAGCGGATGTCCGCCACCTTCTCCTTCTTCTGTGCTTCGGACGTGTTCTCCAGCAGTTTCTCCGCGCGGCGCATCATGTTCTGCGCGGCCACGGCCTTGGTGGCTTTCGCGTGCAGGCGGATGCCCTGCTGCATCAGACGTTCGGCCTTCTTCTCTGCGACTTCACGTTCGCGGCGGCGACGTTCCTCGTCGACCACGCGTTGGTGCAGGTAGGCCTTCCAGCCGAGCGAGTACATGTCGATCTGGCCGAGCTGTGCGTCCAGGTGCCACACCTTGTTCACCACTTCGTCAAGCAGTTCGGTGGAGTGGGAGATGACCAGGAAACCGCCCTCGTATTTTTTCAGATAGCCGCGCAGCCATTCGATGGAATCCGCGTCCAAATGGTTGGTCGGCTCGTCAAGGATCAGCGTATCCGCATCGGAGAACAGGATGCGCGCCAGTTCGATACGGCGGCGTTGACCGCCGGAAAGCGTACCCAACTGCTGGCCCATCACGTCCTGCGGCAGGCCGAGACTGGCCGCCATCGCGGTCGCTTCGGACTGTGCGGCATAGCCTCCGGCCTTTTCGAAATCCTGCATGGCCTTGTCGTAGCGGTTCATCGCCTTGGTCATGACATCCGGATCCGGATCGGTCATGTCCTTTTCGGCCTTGCGTATGCGTTTGATGATGCTGGCGATGTCTCGCGCGCTCATCATGCGGTCCAGTGCGGTCTGCTCCGGGTCGGCGGCATGCGTGTCCTGTGGCAGATAGCCGAGTTTGCCGGAGACACGTACCTTGCCGGCGGTCGGCAGCATATCGCCGGTGATCACACGGGTCAGCGTGGTCTTGCCTGCTCCATTGCGTCCGACCAGACCGATCTTGTCCCCCTTGGCAACGTGGAAGTTGGTGGGATGCAGCAACGTGCGCGCACCGATCTGAATCTCAAGTCCCTGCGCCTCAATCGCCATGCCGTGATACCTCTAGTCTTTCGTGTTCCTTCAAACGCCAATCGAACATCATAGCGAACACCCGCAACCGTTTCACCTCATCTCACGTTTCATTTCCAAGCAGATGCCGGAGCAGTGATTCGCGGTGGTTGATGAAGACCCTGGTGATTTGATAGCTGTCCGTATCCTCATAATCGCAGGGATGGACGCCGTTTTCGTCGAATGACAGGATTTCCGCATCCGGCAGACCGAGCAGAATCGGCGAATGGGTTGCGATGATGAATTGTGATCCGTCGTTTGCCATTCGGTACATGTGCTCCAGCAGAGTCAATTGCCGCTGTGTCGAGAGCGCGGATTCGGGTTCGTCCATAAGATAGAGACCCTTTCCCGTGTGGGACAGGAGAATCTCCAGAAAACCTTCGCCATGCGACATCTCGTGCAAACGGGAGTGGAAAATCGACCGCAAAGATCACAGCGCCCTCGATCACCACAAATGGATCGAAAAACAGACCGATACCGCTTCGGGCGCCGCATACCGACAAATGAACAAGCGTCTTGAACGAGCACAGCGCACACTAGATTCACTAACCGTAGCGGCCAAACGCTACGACGGCGACATCTGGATCGACATACGGCCAAGCAACAGAAAGGAGCTCCTGCATCTCACGGAAGGTATTATCATATTCGGCAGCGGCAGGATGACCAGCTCGAACGATGCCGCGAGAACGCCAACACAATCCATACTGCATGCCGACGGACATCAATGGAAGGTCGCGCATAATCCAGGGATGAGTGGTGAAAAACCACGGATGCCAGGCGTCGCCATACCAAAACTCAGCATCGGACAGCAAGACCATATCGGACTGACCGGTGCCAACGGACTCGGCAAAACAACCGTGATGAACGCATTGCTGGACAGCATGCCGGAAGACTTGCCGCATCTGATCGTCCAGCAGCAAACGGGAGAAGCCGCGCTTTCTCAAACCATGAGACGACTCGCCGCATTGCAGGGTAAGGAACGCTCGCAGGTGCTGGCCGCTTTCGCCCAGCTCAACGCCGATCCGGATAAGCTGCTTTCTAACGAAGCGCCGTCTCCGGGCGAACTGCGCAAGCTCATGTTGTGCTTGGGCATTCTTGACCGGCCTCAGTTGATTGTCATGGACGAGCCGACGAACTATCTTGACTTAGAGTCCAAGGTGGCTCTGGCAAGATGTCTTGCCGACTATCCGGGAGCATTGGTGGTGGCCAGTCATGATGAGTGGTTCCTCGACCAAGTAGTCAGATAAGCCAAGCGATGCCTATGCCATCGAAAGCTGGTTTGCGTTCCGCGTGATCAGGACGCGTAGGCCCGCTTTTTATCAATGCTGTACTAAAGCCAATCGTCATCGTATGGTTTCGACATCATGGCATGGTGCACGGTATTCCGTTGAACTTTTTAATATCCCTCGTCGATGAAGATCCATCCGTGTTCCGCCCGCGCGGAACCGGGATTCCACGCGTACCAGCTTCCCCAGCCATCTTGGGACGAGTTCTGCGAGCCGGCATGGCAAGAGATGTCATTGGAGAGGTAAATCACATTGTCCATCCCGTATTCGTCAATGGCCGTGGAAATCGAAGAACTGCCACCGGAAGCCGTGACGTCGTGTTCGGCTGCAAGCAGCGCGGCCGAACGCTTTGCGTCATATCGGACGGCATCCACGCGGCAGCCGTTCCAGGATTTCAGCCTGGCAAGGTCCGCCTTCACCGCGCCGTCGATCTGGGACTTGTCGAACTTGCCCGTCGCGTTGATGCTGATCCGAGCATGACTGACATCGGCAGGCCGGAGTGGCAGGTAGACGAACCGGTACGCGCCGACAGCGCATGCCACGGCGGCGACGCATACCGATGCGACGGTGATGGGTTTCTTGCTTTTCGTGGTCCGCATGATCCTCCCATATAACAGCTTTCCCTAAAGCATACAGCGGAAACGTGATAAGAGGAATGGATACCAAGACCAACAAGAACGCCCTTCAACGGATACTACGATGGAACGCGTCAAACAGGGGAATGATTCCCCCGCTCCGCAAACGAGATCGGCAAACGACTCATGGTATTTGAATATGGACGGTGACGTTTTGACGCGTATAAAGCGTATAAAGCCGAATCCGACGAATCAGTACTGGAATGCTGCAAGGAGGGTCAGATGATATTGGCCGATGCCATCAATCTCGTTCTCGCCGAATATCCTGGAATGAAGGCGATTGGTGCCGCGGAGAGTGCCGATGCGTGGATCATCGGACTCGATTTCGCGTCTTCAACAGATGACCATCCGGTGCCGGGCACACCGAGCGTAGCGGTCGAAAAAACATCAGGCGTTCTGCATGACCTTATTCCGGGGACGGAAGATCTCTGGCATTACATGACCGGTGCCAAAAAGGTGACTATTCCTCGGATTTAAAATCCGCCTTAGTCTTCCCATAAGAGCTCCCGCCTTTCACGCCTTCCGCGTGGAAGGCGGGAGCTTCCGTTATTCGCTGAGCAGTTTCGGCGTGAACGCCATGAACAGGATTCCCGCGGTGACGGCGAAGACGATGTCCGAAATCGGTTCCGCGCGGATCAGACGCCAAGCAATCCAACGGAAAAAGCAAGAGGAAAAAGACACGAAGAAACACGCCGGGCCATCTCATACCAGAGGATGAGTCACCCCAACATTTACGCCAAGGAATGAATACGACGGACGATGCCACGGACACGACCAGCCGTACTACCGTTGAACCAACAACGGAAACGAAACCCACGCACACACCACGCGCATCCCACACGCCCAGCAAAGGAAACCGGCCATGTCATACGTCCTCTACTTCAGCAAGCCATTCGCGCTCGCCATCGCAATCTGGCCATTCCTCTCACTCCTACTCACCCTGCCCGTGCTCGCACTGCTCTACCACCGCGACAACCGGCTACGCTTCACCTCCGCACTGACCGCATATCTCGTGGTGCTCTACCTCATCGCGCTCGCATGCTTCACCATGTACCCAATGCCAGAAAACCCGGCCACCTACTGCGCCGCCCACCATCTCAGGCCACAACTCAACCCATTCGAATTCATCCACGACATCCGAACCGACGGCATCACAGGCGTCATGCAACTGGCCATGAACGTCGTGTTCTTCCTACCGCTCGGCTACTTCATGAAACGCGTCTTCCGCTGGAAATTCGCCACGGCGTTGCCGGCCATGTTCCTCACCTCGCTGCTCATCGAAACCACCCAGCTGACCGGCATCTGGGGCATCTATCCATGCGCCTACCGCCTATTCGACGTCGACGACCTCATCACCAACACCCTCGGCGGCATACTCGGCTACGCCATGGGAAGCATTGTCACCCACTTCCTACCCCAACAGCGCATCGACGAAGACGCCATCACCACCGAGCCAGGCTTCGTGCGCCGCTGCGTGGCGCTCGCGATCGACCTGTTCCTTGTCGAAACGGCGTCGCTGTCCGTCACGGCGCTTATCTATCTGGTTGGCGTGCTGTTCGATGTGAACCGCGCGAACAACGTCAATGCGGCCGTCTCCGCCGTGGCCACCATCGTCATGTTCGTCCTGTTCGAAGGGATCATTCCGTGGAGGCGCGCCGGCCGCACGTTGGGCGGCGGTTTCACGCGCATGACGGTGGAGACCAGGGAGCGTTCCGGCATGCGCAGGATCGTGTTCTATACGTTACGCGCGTTGGTGTTGTATTGCGCGGTCTACGGATTGTGGACGGACCGTGGCTTCTACGCGCTGCTCTTCGACATCGCGCTTATCGTGTTCTGGCGCGTTAAAAAGCGCATGCCGTACGACTATGTCTGACCGTCGTGCGGAGCTGCCGCGAGTCCGGCGCCGCAAAAACGCGACACGCCGGGCTTGCGCGATGGCGGACGCTCCTGTATATTTTCAACTCGTTGCCCACCAAGGTGGAAAACATGCGGACATAGCTTAGTTGGTAAAGCGCAACCTTGCCAAGGTTGAGACCGCGGGTCCGAGTCCCGTTGTCCGCTCCACAAAACGAAAGCTCCCGGGAGGGAGCTTTTCTTGTATTTCCGGCAGTCGCCGGCACCGGCGAATCCAATGGAATCCGATGCCGGCGGTCTTGTTTTTCAGTCGCCGATGTTGTCGCGTGCCGGCGTGACCATCGTCAGCATCATGACGGACGGCTCCTCGGCGTATATCGCGTGCGGGATGCGGGTGGGAAAGTAGGCCGGGCCTCCCGGAACAAGCTCCACGGTCCTGCCGTTGCCCGTCACCTTAAGCCGTCCCTTCAGCGTCTGCACGAACACCGGCATCGCGGCCGTATGCTCGCTGAGCTCCTCGCCCGTGTCGAAGGAGAACAGCACCACGTTGCCTCCGGCCTTCTGCATGACGGTGCGGGACACGGTGGACCCCTCCTGAACGGAAATCATGTCCCCGAGGTCCTCGATGTATCCCAGTTCGATCGGTTCGGCCTCATTGCGTTCGTCGCTCATCATGGTCCTCCTTTGGTTGGTGGCAGGGATGCCTCCATCGTATCGTCTTCACGCCGGAGACACGGCATGTACGCGTGGAGGAAAAACGTTTGACCACGATGTGAACACGCTCTTGCATCGAACGCGTTTATGGTCCAGACTTTTGCCTGTTCCATGAAAGTCGGCAATGTCGCCGGGGGTAAGTGGGACGAACGGAGGTATTAAGGAAATGAACGAGAACATCGACATCGACACCACTTTCGTGCCGGACGATTCCGCCAGCCATTCCTGGACGGAGCGCGACAGCGAGCTTGTGGAGGAGTATGCGGCCCAGCTCATGGCGATGAGCATCTGAGCGGACACGATCCGAAAACGTGGGGGACGCCCCTTCCGGAAACTCCGGAAGGGGCGTCCTTCCGTTTTTTCATTCCGCCGGGCCGAAACGCCTCCGGCGCGTCCGTAGCCACATGTGTGACTATGCTTTCCAGCCGTAGCGTTTGAGACGACCGGGAGGAGACCGCATGCCGACGGACGGAAAACCGAAAAACGGCATCGTCAGACAATTGTTCAGCTATGGCGGCGTTTCGGCCATGCAAACCTTCGTGGAATTCGGCGTGTTCGCCGTGCTTCAGCTGGCCGGCCTGCCGTTCCGTCTGGCGAATGCCGTGGCCGTCTTCTGCTCCGGCTCATTCAACTACGTCATGAACCGCAACGTCACATTCAAATCCTCGTCGAACTACGCGCGTTCGATAGCCATGTTCGTGGCCATGTACTGCTGGAACCTGCTGTTCTCCAACCTGATGATGGCCTGGATCCCCGGACTGCTCGGCTGGCCCACCATGGCGGTCAAGATCGTCACCATGGGCATGCAGGCGGTCTGGGGCTTCCTGCTGTGCCGCTACGTCATCTTCAAATGACGTTCGTGCCGGACGGTTTTCCCGCCGCGATCACGGGAAAACGGACATGCTATCTTACAATGGATGCGCATCGGGAAACTTGTGGCTAAGGGAAGGACGGGACGCCGTTGGCGGATGTAAGACGGGAAATGGAACGGCTCCGGCCCGTGTATGAGACCGGGGTGCTGCGATTGCTGCTGCGCGGCAATTCCATGCTGTACGTCGCGCTGCTGCGCTCCACGTTCGACCCGCTCACCGGCGAGCTGCCACGCGAGATCGTCGAGGAACGGTTCTCCCGCAGTCTGACCCGACTTGCGGAAACGGGCGATTACACGCCCAAGGAAGGGCAGACGTCCGCGGAAGCCGCGCACACGATCCTGCAGCAGCTGACGAAGGAAGGCGAAGGCGATTACGCGTGGCTCGCCAATTCGCTCGACGTCGCCTCGCACCGCTACCTGTACCGTCTCACGGCGCGCGCCCACCGTGCGATCGAGGCGCTCGACCGGCTCGAGGACACCACGAAAGCGCTGTCCGGCGCGCAGGCCAACAGCATCATCATGGAGATCGAGCATGCGCGCATGCAGCTGACCGCCGACCCCCGCGAACGCATCCGCCTGCTCGAACGCGACATCGAGGAGCGGCAAAAGCAGATCGACGAATTGAAGCACAGCGACACGTTGGACAAGCTCACCTCCCAACAGGTGGGCGACATCATCGGCGTCATCCACAACACGCTGCGCGGCGTGCCGATCGACCTGCGCGAACTGGCGCTCGAGGAACGCGACAACGGCGACAATCTGCGCCGAAGCATGCAGTCGGGCTCCATCAGCGTGGAGCAGGCGCTCGGCACCTACCATGACGAATACCACAGGTCGTTCCACGAATCCGACAGCGGCCGGCGTTTCGAGGACGCGTTCCAGGTGATCGTCACCGACGAGGGACGCCGCGAAATCGACGAGGCGGTGCGAGACATCGCCCAAAACCCGTATCTCGAGGGCGAGCCCGGCATCCTGCTCGCCCAGGTACGCGCCGAACTCAAACGCATCTACGAGGGCATCGAGGACGTGCGCCGGCAGATCCGCATATCCGACGAGGCGGTGAGCCGTCTGGTGCGCCAGCAGACCGACACGCATTACCGCACCATGCTCGACAAGCTCCACAGACTGTTCGTGCGGGCCAGCGACGACGCGAAGACGCACCCCGGCTCGGACGAACGCCCATACCGTACGGACACCGGCACGGCGCAATTCCAGGCATTGCCGTCCAGGCCCGCGAAATCGATGGCGCGCGCGGCCACGGCCGGATTGGACGACGCGCCTTCGACGAACGTCGACGCGCCGGACCTGAAGGCCATGGTCGAGATGTGCGGCCCGCGGCTGACGCACATGATCGGACTCATCAGGCGCGATCCGGTCAAAACGGCGGACGGCAGGTTCGTGGATTTCGCGGCGAGCTTCAACCGGCTGCCCCGGGAGGAACGGCGCGAAAGCGAGCTGATCGGCTTCCTAAGCGCCCTACGCACGCAGGACGGACCGGCAACCGTGGCATGGCATTGCGTATCCATCGACGGAGGCGAGCGCGTGTGGCGCACCAGACCGATCCTCATCACCGAGGCGGCGCTTGACGAGATCATCGAGGAGGGATGAGCATGACGGACAACACCGACGGATTCGACACTGGCATCGGCATCGAAGAGGAGACAGGCCCGGAATCCGGCATGCCGTCCGAAGGGCCGGATATGACGAGGGACAGGCCGGCATTGTTCGACGGGGATACGGGAGACATGCCTCTTGAGGCGCGTATGGCCGCGATCGCACTGAAACGCGAACGCTACATCGACGGCAGCCTGTACGACAGGGCGTGCCAGTACCGTGAGGCCGTGGAACGGTCGTTGAACAACGACATGCTCAGACTGGTCGACAACACGAAATACCGGATCATGTACGCGTCGCCGGTCACGGACGCGGAGACGAACATCCGCTCGTTGAAGACGCGTGTGAGCCTCACCCGCGAGGAGGCCGCCACGCTCGCGGCCCTGCGCATCAAGGTGCTGGAGTACGAGAACCAGAAGACGAAGCCGGGCGACTGGCTCATCAGCTTCGACGACATCCGCGCGCTGCTCGCCACGGGAGCGGGCTTCCTCACGGCCAGCAACGACGAGGAGGGCACGGCGAAGAAGATCACGTCCGTCATCTCGCGCATGCGCACCTACGGGTATCTCGCGGAAACGGGGGACGAGAACATGTACGTGCTCACGCCATTGGTGCCGATGGTGCTCGACCAGAAGCTCGCCGACCGGTGGCTCGGCTCCGATGATACGGACGGCGATGGTATGAAAGACGCGGATGGCGATGGTTATGACGATTCGTCCATCGGCGCGGATGGTGGCGATACTTCCGATTCGACCGGGACGGTTTCGTCCGGCGTCGAGCAGGACGCGTTCGATTTCGATTCGGCCGATGACGCTTTTGATGGAGGGGAACACTGATGGAAGACGGCATGAAAATCGTTTCCGACCGTTGGATGCTGCAAAGCCGGCAGATCGTCAACTGGGGCTCCTACGGCGGCTACCACGTGTTCCGCCCGTCCATGGACGATGCGATGCCGGTGACCCTGCTCGCCGGCGCGAGCGAATCGGGCAAATCCACGCTCGTCGACGCGCAGATCTCGCTGCTCTACCCATCCGGCACCCCCTACAATAAGGCGTCGAATTCGGGACGTTCGGAACGCAACGACTACACGTACCTGCGCGGCATGATCGGCATCAGCGACGGCGAAAACGGTGAGACCCCGATCTTCCTGCGCGGCAGGGACGCGGACGGCACCCCGCAGAACATCTGGGGCGCGATCGTCGACACATACGCGAACCGCAGCGACGGCGGACTGTTGTCCTGCGCAAAATTCCTCTACCTGACCGCAGGCGACGGGCCGGACGGACTGCGCCGCCAATACGTCACCTGGAACCAGACCATCGACCCGCGCCTCATGGACCGGCACCGCGACACGTCATTCACGCGAGGACTGATGGAACAGACCTACCCAGGATGCACGACGCACGTCAACGCGCAGGCGTTCCACGCCTCCATCTGGCAGGACATGGGCCTAAGCGCCGAAGCATGCAGGCTCCTGCACAAGATCCAATCCGCCGACGCGCCCTCCAAACTCGACGACATCTTCAAACAGGGCGTGCTCGACGTGCCCGAATCCATCCGGCTCGCCCGCGAAACCGTCGACGACTACAACCGGTTCAGCGAGAACTTCCACAGCATGGAAGACAAAATGGAACGCGTCGCCATCCTGCAGGACATACAAGCCCGCTACGGCGAATACGCCAAACAAGCCAGCGAACGCCGCGAATACACGCCCATCGACCCCGACCGCGAGCAAGGCGAGACGACGCTCGCCGCATGGACATGGTCGCGCATGGCCAGCGAAGTACGCGCCGGACTGCCATCGGCGCAACGCAAAGCCAAGGAATCCCAGGACGCCATCGACCGGTCTCAGCAGCGCATCGACGAACTCGACACGCAAATCGAAGCCGTCAAAGAACGCATGAACGGCATCGACGGCGGCAGCCTGCAGCAACTCGGCAAGGACTTCGAACGCGCACGCCAGGACGCCGACGAGGCGCGCAGACAACGGCACGCCATCGCCGAACGGTTCGAACGCGTCGAAGGCAGACTCCCCGCCGACGAGCAGACATGGAACGCCAAACGCGCCGCGCTCGCCTTGTCGCTCGACACGTACGACAAGCGTTTGGAAGACGCGCGATCCGAATACCAGCGGATGGTGGTGGAACGTCACGCCCGGCAGGGCGAACGCGACCTGTTGAGGCAGGATTACCGGCGCAAGATCGAACACAGGACGCGCATCAGCGACGACATGGACCATGCGCGCACGCTCATCGCACGGGCGACGGGCTTGGACGAGACGGAACTGCCGTACGTGGCCGAACTGATGGACGTGGACGAGGGGGACGAGCAATGGCGTCTGGCGATGGACGTCACGTACGCGCCCATCGCGCAGACCATTCTCGTGGACAAGCGGCATGAGCAGGGGTTCGCCGCGAAGGTCAGCGCGATCGATCCGACGCGTATGACACGGCGTGCCTGGCGTTTCGTCGATACCGACGCGCAATACGATTCGGCCTGCAACGAGGGGTGGATATCGTCGAAGCTGCGGTACAAGGAGGATTCGCCGTTCGTCGGATGGTTGAAGGAGCAGACCGCGTCGCAACGGTTCGACGCGCGTTGCGTGGAGGCGATCGACGACATGGACCGGGCCGAACGGCAGGTGCAGGTCGACGGGCAGATCAAATCCGGCGACCGTGGCTTCCATGGCGTCAAAGGCCTGCGTCAGGTCATCGGCTTCATGAACGAACGGTATCTGGCCGAATTGGAACGCCAGCTTGACGGGGCGGAACGGGCGTTGGAGGACGCCGACCGCCGCGGCAGGCAGATGGCCAACGCCATGACTCTGCTGCAGGACGAGCATGAGCTCGCATTGACCGTCGCGGATCTGCCATGGGGCAAGATCGACGTGGACGGGCTCGAGACGAAGGCGGAACGGATCCGTCTGCAGATCGAACGGATCGAAAGCGATCCGGAACTGGCACAATTGCAGGACGAGTTGAAACAGCTGCTACGGCAGAAGGCCGACGAGGGCAAGACCAGGTACCGTGCCGAAGCGGAATTGGAAAACGCGCAGCATGCCGTCCAGGCCGAACAGGCATGGCTCGACATGCATGGCGACTCCGATTTCGACGATGCCGCATTGCCCGACATGGTGTCGAATCTGCTGGCCGACACGTATGAGACCTGTTTCGACACGTCGCGTCCGCAGGAACGGCCGCAGCGTATCGCCGGCGGTTTCGACCGTGAGGGGACGGCGCCGTTCGACGTGCGCGTGCTGCGCAGAATCGGCAACACCGTGCGTGCGAGACTCCAGCAGATCGACGAGCGTGCCGTCCAATTGCGCGCCGACACGGAACGCGCCATGGGCGACTATCTGAAGCACCATTCCACGGAGGGCGACACCGTCATGGCGAGCGTGGAGGACTATCCGTATTTCCTTGACGAGCTCAAGAACCTCAACATGCTCGTCACCCGCGCCGCGACCGACGAGGAGTATGCGAACAGCGTCGAAAAGCTGTATATGAGCTTCCAACAGCTCAACCGCGCGTTCAACACCGACGAGGAGAACGTCAGGGAGCAGCTCGACCGCATCAACGGCATGCTCAAAGGCCAACAGTTCGGCCCCCGCGGCGGCAGGCTCTCGCTCCACGTGGACTTCCACCCGATCGACCGGCAGTTCAAATCCTCGTTGGGCCGCATCATGTCGAAGCTCGACGATTGGACACGCAACGCGCGCAGCAATCCCATGGAGACGCGCAAGGCGTTCGCAGGCTGCGAAACGTTCATCGGCAGGCTCCAGGCGGAACTCGGCCAGATCCGCGACACGAACGGCATCAAGGAATACGGTGCGCGCAACCTCGATCCGCGCGTGCGCAGCTCGTTCTACGCGATCGTGCACCATAACAATCTGCCCGACGAGCGCATCAGCTCCACCGGCGGCAAGTCCGGCGGCGCGTTGCAGGAACTCACCTCGTTCGTCTACGGCGCGGCCCTGATCTACCTGCTCGGCGGCGACCTGACCGGCAAGCCCACCTACACCACGCTGTTCCTGGACGAAGCCCTCATCAAAGCCGACGGACGCTACACGAAACGCGCGCTGACCGTGCTGCCGCGCCTCGGCTTCCAGATCATCGTATCCGCGCCGGAAAGCAAAACCGCCGAAATCCTCGGCATCGCAGACAAGGCGTACGTGGCATACAAGGATCCCGCAACCGGCAACTCGTACCTGCAGGAGCTCGACCGCGAGCCGGCAACGCAAGCCGAAACACAAGATGCCACCGTCGAGCAGACGCAACCCGCGACGGAGGCATAATATGGCAGCGGCCAGAAACACCACAGGCGAAACGGACATCCGCCGGAAACTCGACGAATACGTCGACGCCCACCTCACCAGGCACATGTACGACACCGACGAATCCTGGCCGCTGCGCAAAACCATCCGACTGCCCAAACAAGCCGAACTAGAGCAGCACTACAACCAAATCCGCGCCCAAAACGAAACCATCCGCGACTGGGCGCGGCAACACCACTGCGAAACCAGCGAAAAAACCAGAATCGTCTCCAGCGGACTCGTCCAACAAAAAAGCCCGCTCATCGACTCCGTGACCATACCCGACCTCGACACCGCCCTCCGCATCGCCACCAAACAAACCCGCGAACGCTACCTACGCGAACACGACCGCATGAGCGCGCTCGCCAAAGAATTCGGCCTCGAACCGGAGAACGCCATGAACGTCGCCAAAACCCTCAAAGACCACGACGACACCGACTTCCACCTCGTCATCCAAGCCGCCCACTACTTCGCAAACCACGACTGCCACACCATGACCCCACGCATGGCGCCCATCCCAGGATTCAGCGCCAAATGGCTCGGCGCACCCAACTCCCAACGCCGCAAAGCGATATGCCAGCTCACCGGACAAGACAACCTCACCTTCCAGGAACGCCCGAACGAACTCCGACTACGCCTCATGGACGCCGAACATCACGACCAACCCGACCTCATCGTCACCCAACCATGGGTCCGCAACCAGCCAACCGACATCGAACACGCCATCATCATCGAAAACAAAGACACCTACCAGGCCATGCCCACCGTCGAACACGCCATCTGCATCCTCGGCAACGGATACACCGCAACATCACACATCACAACACTCCTGCCATGGCTCACCACCATCCCCAACATCATCTACTGGGGCGACATGGACGCCAACGGACTCGACATCCTCTCCAAACTACGCGCCACCGGCATCCCATGCACATCCATACTGATGGACACCACCGCATACCGGACATACGAACAATACGGCACCCAATTCGACGCCAAAAACAAACCCCTCACCACACAAACCCCACAACCCACACCCGGACTCACCACCGAAGAACGCAAACTCTACGAAACACTCTGCACAGGAACAGACATCCAATACCTACGCATCGAACAGGAACGCATCCCCATACGCGACGCCACAACCATCCTGCACGACCAACACCACTGGCCAATCGACATACCCGGCAACGACATACCAAACAACAACACCAAATAGAACACCTGTTCGAAACCACAACAAAAATACGCTATCCTATACAACAGAACAGGCAACACCAAGCGGAAGAACACCATGACAACCAAACGCAACAACACGACACACAACGAAGTCGTGGTCGAACGCGTACTCACCAGCGACGCATTCCTCACACGCGAAATCAAAAAAGCCCCCATGAAAACAACGAACGACTCACTCATAGCAGACCTCACATACCTACCCAACGACCTCAAAATCACCATCCAAGGCGCTCGCGAGCACAATCTCAAGAACGTGGACTTGGAGTTTCCTCGCAACCGCATGGTGGTGTTCACCGGCCTGTCGGGTTCGGGCAAATCCTCGTTGGCGTTCGATACGCTGTTCGCCGAGGGCCAGCGCAGGTATGTCGAATCGCTGTCGGCGTACGCGCGCCAGTTTCTGGGGCAGATGGACAAGCCGGACGTCGACTTCATCGAGGGGCTGAGCCCCGCGGTTTCGATCGACCAGAAGACCACGAACCGCAATCCGCGTTCGACGGTCGGCACAATCACCGAGATCTATGATTATCTGCGACTGCTGTTCGCCCGCACCGGCATTCCGCATTGTCCGGAATGCGGCGCCCTGGTAAGCGCGCAAACACCGCAGCAGATGGTGGACACGTTGCTGAAGTATCCGGAACGCACGCGTTTCCAGATTCTCGCGCCGGTCGTGCGCGGCCGCAAGGGCGAATTCGAGGATCTGCTCGAACTGCTGCGTGGCGATGGTTACGCGCGTGCGCTGATCGACGGTGAGATGCGGCAATTGTCCGATGACATCAAGCTCGCCAAGCAGAAGAAGCACACCATCGAAGTGGTGGTGGATCGTCTGGTGGTCAAGGACGGTATCCGCCAGCGTCTGACCGATTCCATCGAAACGGCGTTGAAGCTTTCCAAAGGCGTGGTCGTCGCCGATTTCGTCGATTTGGACGAGAAGGATCCGGACCGCCGCAAGCCGTTCTCCGAGAAACGCGCCTGCCCGAACGGCCATCAGCTGGAACTCGACGAGATCGAACCGCGCACCTTCTCCTTCAACGCGCCGTATGGCGCTTGCCCTGAATGCACGGGTATCGGATACAAGCTGGAAATCGACCCCGAACTGGTCATTCCCGATCCGGACAAGACGCTGAACGAGAACGCCATCGAACCGTGGGGCATGACCAAAGGCACCGGCGAATACTACCGCCATGTGCTTGAGGGACTCGGCGATGAGATGGGCTTCGACCTGGACACGCCTTGGAAGGATCTGCCCAAGGACGCGCGCGACGCCATCATGTATGGCCGCGATTTCAAGGTGCAGGTCTCGTACCGCAACCGTTGGGGTCGCATGCGCGAGTATTCCACCGGTTTCGAAGGCGTGGTGCGCACGTTGATGCGCCGGCATGACGAAACCGATTCCGACCAGATGAAGCAGTATTACGAGTCATACATGCGCGAGGTGCCATGCCAGGCGTGCCATGGGCGGCGTCTGCGTCCGGAAGTGCTTGCCGTCACCGTGGGCGACGAGTCCATCGCGGACGTGTGCGACATGTCCGCCGAACGGAGCCTCGCATGGATCAACGGCCTAGAACTCGAAGGCTCGGCCGCGCAGATAGCCGGCGAAGTCGTCAAGGAGATTCTCGCACGACTCGGCTTCCTCAACGATGTCGGCCTGAACTATCTGACGTTGTCGCGTGCGGCGAAGACCCTGTCGGGCGGCGAAGCGCAGCGCATCCGACTGGCCACCCAGATCGGCTCCGGCCTGGTGGGCGTCATGTATGTGCTGGACGAACCATCCATCGGCCTGCATCAGCGTGACAACGAACGGCTGATCGGCACATTGCATCATTTGCGCGACCTCGGCAACACGCTGATCGTCGTCGAACATGACGAGGACACCATCAGAAACGCGGACTGGGTCATCGACATCGGTCCGGGCGCCGGCGAACATGGCGGCGAGGTCGTGTATTCCGGCCCCACCAGAAAAATCACCGAAGCGCCACGCTCCATCACCGGCGACTACATCGCCGGCCGACGGAAGATCGAAGTGCCCGCCGCACGCCGCAAGACGCATAAGACCAAGCAGCTGCGCGTGGTCGGAGCCCGCGAGAACAACCTCAAGAACCTGAACGTCAATTTCCCGCTGGGCGTGTTCACCTGCGTGACGGGCGTGTCCGGTTCCGGCAAATCTACGCTGGTCAACCAGATCCTTTATCCGGTGCTTGCGGACAAGCTGAACGGCGCGCGCATCGTGCCCGGCAAGCACACGCGCGTGGAAGGCGTGGACCAGTGCGACAAGGTGATCCACGTCGACCAAAATCCGATCGGCCGCACTCCGCGTTCCAATCCCGCCACCTATACGGGAGTATGGGACAAAATCCGCACACTGTTCGCCAAGACGCCCGAAGCGCAGGTGCGCGGCTATGGTCCCGGACGGTTCTCGTTCAACGTCAAGGGAGGCCGCTGCGAGGCATGCCACGGCGACGGCACGTTGAAAATCGAAATGAACTTCCTGCCGGACGTGTACGTGGACTGCGAGGAATGCCACGGCCAGCGCTACAACCGCGAGACTCTCGAAGTGAAGTACAACGGCAAATCGGTCGCCGACGTGCTGAACATGCCCATCGAGGAGGCCGCGCAGTTCTTCAAGGCGTATCCGTCCATCTCGCGTTACCTGGACACCCTGGTGCAGGTCGGTCTCGGCTATATCCGGCTCGGCCAGCCGGCGCCGACGCTGTCCGGCGGCGAATCGCAGCGCGTGAAACTCGCGACGGAACTCCAACGGCGTTCCACCGGCAAAACCGTGTACATCCTCGACGAGCCGACCACCGGCCTGCATTTCGAGGACGTGCGCAAACTGCTGCTCGTATTGCAGGGATTGGTGGACAAGGGCAACACCGTCATCGTCATCGAGCACAATCTCGACGTGGTCAAATCCGCGGATTGGATCATCGATCTGGGGCCGGAAGGCGGTGACGGCGGCGGCACCATCGTCACCGAAGGCACGCCGGAGCAGGTCGCGCAATGCGAACAGTCGTGGACGGGCAAGTTCCTTAGGGATATGCTGTGACTGATTTCGAACGACACAGTCCGGACGTGTGGCGCAAAACGGCGGATGCGTTACGGGAAACCGCAGTATCGGACGCCGGCACCCAATCCGACGGCAGGGGAGTGAACAAGAACGGCGCGCCCCTGTTGGGGGATACTCGCGACCTGTTCCGTCCGAAAACCTCCGACATTCCCGCGCAGCCGGGCGTATACAAGTGGCGTGACGGCGAGGGGCGCGTCATCTACGTTGGCAAGGCCAAGAACCTGCGCAACCGGCTGACGAACTACTTCCAGCCGCTCTACCAGCTGCATCCACGCACCCAGACCATGGTGTTGACGGCTCGCAGCCTCGAATGGACGGTAGTGGGTACGGAACTGGAGTCGCTCACACTCGAATACACGTGGATCAAGGAGTTCGACCCACGATTCAACGTGGTGTTCCGCGATGACAAGACCTACCCGTATCTGGCCATCTCATCAGGCGAACGCATCCCACGCGTATGGGTGACTCGCAGCCGCAAACGTCGCGATACCAGATATTTCGGCCCGTACGCCAAGGTATGGGATCTTCGGCACAGCCTCGACGCGTTGCTGAAGACGTTTCCCGTGCGCACATGCTCGAAGAACGTGTTCCACAAGGCGCAGTTGACGGGCCGTCCATGCCTGTTGGCATCGATCGGCAAATGCTCCGCTCCATGCGTGAACCGTATCGGCGCTGACGAGCATCGCAGGATGTGCGAGCAGCTTGTCGGCGTGATGACCGGCCGAATCGGCAAATCGTATATCGCCCAACTGACCCGCGACATGAAGCAGGCGAGCGCCGAACTGGAATTCGAGAAGGCGGCCCGGCTGCGCGATCAGATCCAAATGCTCGGGACCGTGGTCCAGCAGAACGCCGTCGTGTTCGATTCGGATGTCGACGCCGACGTGTTCGGCATCGCGTCCGACGAGCTTGAAGCCAGCGTGCACGCGTTCTTCGTGCGGTCCGGATCAATTCGCGGCGAACGTAACTGGAGTGTGGAGCGAGTCGAAGATGTGAGCGACGCGGAGTTGATCGCCGATCTGATCACTCAGGTATATTCGGAAACCACGGGGGAGAGCGCGGCCGTCTCCGATTCGACCGTCGTGACCGAGCAGCGCAATGCGATCGGTTCGACACAGACCGTGACCGCAACGGATGCTATCGCCCGTGCGCAGGCCACGAAGGAACGCAACGAACGTCAGGAGCAGACGGGACGTGCCGACCTGCTGGCTCCAATCGCGCCTGTTCCCCGTGAGGTGATCGTTCCAATCGAACCGTCGCGCAGCGCAGGGCTTGAGCAATGGCTAAGCGGATTGCGTGGAGCGGCCGTCACCATCCGTGTAGCCAGCAGAGGCGACAAGAAACAGCTTATGGACCGTGCCAACGACAATGCCAAGCAGGCGTTGGCACGCAGCAAGATGAGCCGTATCAGCGATATGGGCGCACGTTCCGATGCGATGAACGATGTGACGAAGGCTCTTGGGCTTGAACAGGCGCCGTTGCGCATTGAATGCTACGACATTTCCAACACAGTCGGCGGCGCATTCCAGGTAGCGTCCATGGTGGTGTTCGAAGACGCGATCGCGAAAAAGTCGGAGTACCGCCGTTTCGCCATCCGAGGTGCGGACGGGCAGGGCGCGTTGGATGATTTGAGCGCATTGTATGAGACGTTGACCCGTCGTTTCCGCCATGGCAACATCGCCGGCGATTCCGGGGAAAGCATGGACAACGAGCGTCGGATGGCCACGCAAAATGATAGGTCGGATGGCACGAATGGTCCTGAAACGGATGCCGTGCAGCAGAACACCAACCGTCGCCATTTCGCCTATAAGCCGAATCTGGTCGTGGTCGATGGCGGCAAACCGCAGGTGATGGCGGCGGCCAAGGCGCTTGCCGACTGCGGCGTGGACGATGTGGCCGTCTGCGGATTGGCGAAGCGTCTTGAGGAGGTTTGGGTGCCGGATGACGACTATCCGATCATCCTCAAACGTCAGTCCGAAGGCATGTATCTGCTGCAGCGGGTGCGTGACGAATCGCATCGTTTCGCCATCACCTACCATCGTCAGACCAGACGCAAAGGAGCTTTGCGTTCCGCTTTGGACGACATTCCCGGCATCGGCGAAGCCTATCAGAAACGGCTTCTCAACCATTTCGGCTCCGTACGCGCCATGCGTGAGGCGAGCGTGGAGGATTTCGAACAGGTCAAAGGCATCGGCCATGCCAAGGCCGAGAACATTTACCAGGCATTGCATTCGTCCGTTGACATTGCTTCGAAGGCGGAGGATGCCCTCCGAACAGTGAAATCGGATGGAAACAGTCCGAAAGATGAAAAGAAATAGAATCTGTAACGAGCAATCGCTTCTGCGTTGCTAGCATGATGAATGGTGAGAGTAAGGGAGGGAACATGACCGAGGTGGACCATCGGTGCGCGGTCCTTGGCAAACCCATCGCGCATTCGCTTTCCCCTGTATTGCATAATGCGGCCTATCGAGCTCTAGGACTTGACAGCTGGTCGTATGGCAGGCACGAGGTCGGCGAGACGGAGCTTGAGGATTTTTTGGAGTCGCTTGATTCCATCTGGGCGGGACTGAGCCTGACCATGCCGTTGAAGAAGACCATCCAGCCATATGGCGTGCCATGCAACGCGTGGGCGAAAGAGCTGAAGGTGGCCAACACCGCCGTCTTCGACTGGTCTGGCGCGAACGATAAGAACGCCGCCATCCCTGCGATCAGGCTCTACAACACGGATGTGAAGGGAATTGAGCTCGCCTTCGAGCACTCGTATCGGGCACGTGGCATGCGGATGGATTCTGGACAAGACGGCGAGGCGGTGATCATCGGCAATGGCAACACCGCCACCTCGGCTTTGGCGGCCTGCACCGAGATGCCCCACATTGGACATGTCACCGTCGTGGCACGCCATCCCGATAAGAACGAGGCGCTTGAACCATTGGCGGAAAGCCATATGGGCGTCGGCTCCATAAGCATCGTCGCCATGGACCATGCGGTGAATCTGCTGTCCCATGCGGACGTCGTCATCAACACCATCCCCGGCCTTGCCGCCGATCCGATCGCCGAGGCGTTTGCCTCAGCCGGCATAGTCACGAACGGCACGCTACTCGACGTGGTCTATGATCCCCGCCCGACCAAGCTCATGCAGGCCTGGAGGTCATGCGGCGGCACCGCCATCGGCGGCGAGGAGATGCTGCTGTACCAAGCCATGATTCAAGTCTGGCTGATGACCGGCATATGGGACAACGATCCGCCGACCGAGCCCACCAGCCATCAGAAAGTCGAAGCATTGGAGCATGCCATGCGCTCCGCGCTTAAGGAGGCCCTGTGATGAACGAAAAGAACAACGCCGTCAACCAGGCAGGCAGGCATACGAGCGCGCCTTCTCCGGCCGCAGGCTTCGAAGTGCTGCTCATCACCGGCATGAGCGGCGCGGGCCGGTCCCACGCGGCCAACAGCATCGAGGACATGGGCTGGTATGTGGTCGACAACATGCCGCCGAAACTGCTTGTCCCGCTGGTGGACATGATGACCAGCTCCGGTTCGAACATCCACAAACTCGCCGCGGTCATCGACGTGAGGTCACGTGACTATTTCGACGACCTGTCCGCCGTGCTGAGCCATCTGGACGATCTTGGGGTGAAGACCCGCATCCTGTTCCTCGACGCCAGCAACGAGGTGCTCATCAAGCGCTACGAATCCGTGCGCAGGCCCCATCCGCTGCAGCAGGGCAATCGTCTGATCGACGGCATCCTTGAGGAACGCGACCTGCTGAAGAACCTCAAAGAGCACGCCGACATCGTCATCGACACCTCGGCATTGAGCATCCATCAGCTGTCCACGAAACTGTACGAGGGTCTGCTTGGTTCCGGACCGACCACGGTTTCCGTGCATATCTTCAGTTTCGGATTCAAATACGGCATTCCGATAGACGCCGATTTCGTGGCGGACGTCCGGTTCCTTCCCAACCCGTTCTGGGTGCCGGAGCTTCGTTCGCTGACGGGCAAGGACAAACCGGTCAGCGACTACGTGCTCTCCAGCGAGGGCGCGGAGGAGTTCCTTGACGCCTACGAGAAAGCCATCGCCATCGCCATCGAAGGTTATGCGCAGGAAGACAAGCACTATGTGACCATCGCGTTCGGATGCACCGGCGGCCAGCACCGTTCCGTGGCCATGAGCGAGGCCTTGGCCAAGCGCCTGCGTGCGCGTGGTCTCACGGTCTCCGTATCGGCCCGCGAGCTGGACAAGCGTTCGGCCGATTGATGACCGCATTGTGAGAAGACAGTATCCAAATACAAAGAAAAGCTGCCGGCTTTGTCCAAGTTATTCGGTATCACAGTAAGCCGGTAGCAGTGCGGGTCGAGTCCGCGACTCGCCTGAAATTATAGGGAAGAACAGGAAAGTAGGAGGTTGGCTCTTGGCTCTTCTGGATGACGTCAAAAGCGAGCTGGCCGCAATCGACAACGAGTTGCCCATCGCCAAAAAGGCACAGGCGACTGCGATGATTCGATTCGGCAATGGTTTGCACTCGGTGGATCACCACATTCTCGTGCAGGCGCAGCTTGATTCCCAAGACGCGGCCATATGGCTGCAGGACACCATCAGAAATCTGTACGGCCACGAAGCCACGCTTACCCCCGTTTCCAGGCAGACGCCGACCGGCGTGGTGCAGCGCTTCATAGTCCGCGTCCCCAAGGGCAGCGCGGCTCTGGTGCTGCAGACCGGCCTGTACAGCCGTTACACCAAAAACATGGTGCTGGGTCTGCCGGGCGACATCATCAACGGCAAGATCGCCCAGATCAAGGCCGCCTGGCGTGGCGCGTTCCTCGCAGGCGGACACCTGTCCGACCCGGGCAAGGCCAGCTATCTCGAAATCGTATGTCCGAATCATGAGGCCGCGCTGGCGCTGGTCTCCACCGCGCGTCGTCTCGGCATCACCGCCAAGCCGCGTAAGCTGCGCAGCTCCGAACGTGTGACGTTGCGCGACCCCGATGCCATCGAACGCATGCTCATCCTCATGGGCGCCCCTCATTCCGCCCGCGAATGGACCGGAAAGCGTTCCGACGGAGAGGCCCGAGGCAAGGCGAACCGTCTGGCGAACTTCGATGACGCCAACATGCGCCGTAGCGCCAAGGCCGCCGCGGAAGCCTGCGATAAGGTCCGCCAGGCCTTTGAAATCCTCGGCGATGACGTTCCGGACAATCTTAAATCCGCCGGCCAGCTCCGACTCGACCATGCCGACGCGTCCCTTGAGCAGCTGGGCCGTCTCGCCGACCCGCCAATCACCAAGGACGCGATCGCCGGACGTATCCGTCGACTGCTGCAATTGGCTGAGAAAACGGAGAAGGCACGCCGTCAAGCGGCCTGATTTTCGTTTCCGGAAACAAAACACCATGCGACTTTTCCGTCGTATGGTGTTTTTTGTTCGTTTGGGCTTGTATTATGCGTAAGTGGCAATATGGCCATTCCACGCTTACAAGCGGCTAGGAAAGGATATACATGAAGACACTCAAGGATCTTGGAGATCTCAAGGGCAAGCGCGTTCTGGTTCGCGCCGATTTCAACGTTCCGCTGGACGGCACCACGATCACCGATGATGGTCGCATCAAGGCCGCCCTGCCTACCATCAAGGCTCTGCGCGAACAGGGTGCGAAGGTCATTCTGATGGCTCATCTCGGCCGTCCGAAGGGCAAGGTCGTTCCGGAACTGTCCCTGGCTCCGGTCGCCGCCCGTCTCGGCGAGCTGCTCGGCATCACCGTTCCGCTGGCCGCAGATACCTACGGTGAGGACGCGCAGGCCAAGGTCGCCGCGATGAGCGATGGTGATGTCGTGCTGCTGCAGAACGTCCGTTTCAATCCGGAAGAGACCAGCAAGGATCCGGAGGAGCGTGCCGCATACGCCAAGAAGATCGCCGCCCTCGGCGAAGTCTTCGTGTCCGACGGCTTCGGTGTCGTGCACCGCGCACAGGGCTCCAACTACGACGTCGCCGCCGATCTGCCGGCCGCCGCTGGCCTGCTGGTCGAGAAGGAAGTCAAGGCACTGTCCCGCGCCACCGTGAACCCGGAGCGTCCGCTGACCGTCGTGCTCGGCGGCTCCAAGGTCTCCGACAAGCTCGGCGTGATCGACAACCTGCTGGACAAGGCCAACCGTCTGGTCATCGGCGGTGGCATGGCGTACACCTTCCTCAAGGCCAAGGGCTACGAGGTCGGCACCTCCCTGCTGGAAGAGGACCAGATCGAAACCGTCAAGGGCTACATGGAGCGCGCCGAGAAGAACGGCGTCGAACTCGTGCTGCCGACCGATGTCGTCATCAACCCGGTCTTCCCGAAATCCGATGAGGACATCGCTCCGGAAGTCGTGGCCGCCGACGCCATTCCGGCCGACAAGATGGGTCTGGACATCGGTCCGGAATCCCAGAAGCTCTTCCACGACAAGATCGTCGATTCCAAGACCGTCGTGTGGAACGGCCCGATGGGCGTGTTCGAGGTCCCGACCTTCGCTGAAGGCACCAAGGCCGTGGCCCAGGCTCTCGTCGATGCCACTGCTGCCGGCGCATTCACCATCGTCGGTGGTGGCGATTCCGCTTCCGCAGTGCGCAACCTCGGCTTCCCGGAGGATGGCTTCTCGCACATCTCCACCGGTGGCGGCGCCTCCCTCGAGTTCCTCGAGGGCAAGGAACTGCCGGGCCTGAAGGTGCTCGACTGATCTCAGAATCATGAAGGGGTGCTTCCTCATCAGTGGGTGGGGGAGCACCTTTTGCGTATTTCGCATACAATGTCACAAGAACGACCTTTCGCTTTGACGAGCACGGACGGGAGACGACGAATATTATGGGGCCGAAACGGATTCCTTTGGTGGCCGGAAACTGGAAGATGAATTTCGATCATCTTGAAGCGACGTATTTCGTACAGCAGCTTGCATGGAATCTTCGGGCCATCCATTTCGACTACAAACGTTGCGAAATCGCATTGATGCCGTCATTCACCTCACTCCGCAGCGTGCAGGTCGCCGTCGAATCGGACAATCTGAAAATCCGCTACGGGGCCCAAGCCGTCTCAGTCACCTCGCAGGGAGCGTTCACCGGCGACGTCTCCGCCGATATGATCGCCCATCTCGGCTGCTCGTACGTGATCGTCGGCCATTCGGAACGACGCAAATACCATCCCGAAGACGACGCGAACATCGTCGACCAGGTGAGGGCCGTGCTTGCTGCCGGCATGCAGCCGATACTTTGCGTCGGAGAAAGCTACGAGGAACGGCGCAAAGGCATAGAGCTCGATTTCGCGGTCGGCCAGGTGCACGACGTGACGCGGGACCTGTCCGATGAGGAGGCCGCGAAGCTGATTGTGGCGTACGAGCCGGTATGGGCGATCGGCACCGGCATGGTGGCTACGCCTCAGTCGGCACAGGACGCGGCCAGGGCGATCCGAAACGACCTGTCCGATACGTTCGGAACACGGGTCGGCGAAACGGTGCGAATCCTGTACGGCGGTTCGGTGTCCTCGAAAAACGCGGTGGAACTGATCAACGAGCCGGATGTGGACGGCTTCCTGATCGGCGGCTCCGCGTTGAAGGTCGATGAACTCACACGCATCTGCAAGCTGACATTGGAAACAACCGCCTGAAAACTTTTAAAAAGCATGGTTGGACGCTCGATTTTTTCAACACCATGCGCTATTATCAGAAACAGTGTTTACGAACTGGAGGTTCACCCGTGTCCGCTATGGCTACTGTCAAGCTTGTGCTGCAGATTCTTCTTGTCATCCTCAGCCTCTTGCTCACCTTGCTTATCCTTATGCACAAGGGTAAGGGCGGCGGTTTGTCCGACATGTTCGGCGGCGGACTCACCCAGAATGCGGGTTCCTCCGGTGTCGCGGAAAAGAACCTGAACCGTTGGACCGTCATCATCGCATTGCTGTGGGTGGCCATCATCATCGCCCTCGGTCTGATGACGAAATTCAACCTCATCTGATTGACGTAATTTGGTTTGGCCCATGACCGGCTTCACGGTCATGGGCCAAACTTGTCTCCGGCTAGATTGCTCCCGCAAAGGATTCAAATGACTTCGACAAACAACACCTATGATGACGTGACCATGGTCGTCGCCGATCTGGACGGCACACTGCTGCACGACGGAGAGACTTTCGAGGACCGTTTCCTGACGCAACGATCCATTGACAGCATCAACCGCATGCACGACGCCGGCATCAAATTCGTGGTGGAGACCGCGCGACCGGTCAGCACCGGCTACTCGTTCGTGCAGAAGCTTCCGGTTGACGCCGTCGCCTATCTCAACGGGGCGCTGTTGGATTTCAACCCCGTCTCGTCCGATTACGATATGCTCACCTCACCGACACTGCCGAAGGACGGACATCTGCAGAAGATCGGATTCTCTTCGAAAAGGGCCTGCGAGGTCTGCAAGTACCTGCTGGAGGAACTGCCTGACATGGAAGTGGGCATCGTCATGGATGATGTCAGGTACACGAATTTCGACGTCACGAAATACTGGAAGACGCAGACCTGGCGATACACGGATTTCGATGACGTTCCGGACGGCACCGCGGACAAGCTGATCCTGTTCCCGAACGAGGAGCAGTGGAAGCGTGTGGGACGGCTCATCCCCGACGATTTCGACGTGCATATCTCCGAAGGCTCGCTGTGGATGCTGATGAATCCGCAGGCCAATAAGGAGCATGCATTGAGCATCCTCGCCGATCGCATGTCGACGCCGTTGTCACGGACCGTCTCATTCGGCGACGATTTGGTGGACATCGCCATGCTTCGTGAATCCGGCAGGGGAGTGGCCGTAGCCAACGCGAATCCTGACGTGTTGAAAATCGCCGATGAGATCTGCCCTTCGAACAACGATGACGGCGTGGCCCAATGGGTTGAGAACAATCTGCTTTGACCGTCCCCCCCCACATGGAGTCTTTTCACGGAATTGAACTCATTCATGCAGCGGCATGAAACACATCCACCAAAATTGAACTCTTTGTCTTTCTTGGTGCCCTGTCGTGCTATTCTTTGAACTAGCTTTTGTTTAAATTGAACTGGAAGGATAGGCATGACGGAATCATTCTCGACCAGATTGAATGATGCCATGGCATTACGCGAGCTTAAACAGATTGATTTCGTTCATGCTGCGGAAAAGTTCAATATCAAGCTCGGCAAAAGCCATATGAGCCAATACGTCAGTGGCAAAACCGTTCCCCGTGCCGATATCGCGCATTTCCTTGCCGCGTATCTGCGGGTCAACGAGGATTGGCTGATGGGCAAGGATGTTCCCATGGAAGAGCATGCCGCGATTTTGCCGGATTTTGCCGGTGAACAGCCCGACCATGTTGACGATGCATCCGAGCAACCGACAGAAGGAAGAACCATGCGCACTTTTACGAAATCCCACAAGCTCGACAATGTGCTGTACGACGTCCGTGGACCGGTCGCCGACGAGGCCGCGCGCATGGAGGCCGCCGGCACGCACATCCTGAAACTCAATATCGGCAATCCGGCACCGTTCGGCTTCCGCACGCCGGATGAAGTGGTCTACGACATGTCGCAGCAGCTGCCCGACACGGAAGGCTATTCGCCGTCGAAGGGCCTGTTCTCCGCGCGCAAAGCCATCATGCAGTATGCGCAGCTGAAGAACATCCCCAACGTGTCCATCGACGACATCTACACCGGCAACGGCGTCAGCGAACTTATCAACCTGTCCTTATCCGCGTTGCTGGACAACGGCGACGAGGTACTCGTGCCGTCGCCGGATTATCCGCTGTGGACAGCTTGCGTGAATCTGGCCGGCGGAACCGCGGTGCATTACGTCTGCGATGAGGATTCCGAATGGTATCCGGACATCGACGACATGCGTTCCAAGATTACCGACAAGACCAAGGCGATCGTCATCATCAATCCGAACAATCCGACCGGCGCGCTGTATCCGAAGGAAGTGCTTCAGCAGATTGTCGATCTTGCGCGAGAGCACCAGCTCATGATCTTCTCGGATGAGATCTACGACCGTCTGGTCATGGATGGGTTGGAGCACATCTCCATCGCGTCCCTTGCGCCTGACCTGTTCTGCGTGACGTTCTCCGGATTGTCGAAGTCCCATATGATCGCCGGCTGGCGTGTCGGCTGGATGGTGCTGAGCGGCAACAAGCGTCTCGCCAAGGATTACATCGAGGGTCTGAACATGCTGGCCAACATGCGTATGTGCTCGAACGTGCCTGCGCAGTCGGTGGTGCAGACCGCATTGGGCGGCCATCAAAGCGTCAAGGATTATCTGGTGCCCGGCGGCCGCATCTACGATCAGCGCGAGTTGGTGTACAACATGCTCAACGATATTCCAGGCATCACCGCGGTCAAACCGAAAGCGGCGTTCTACATCTTCCCGAAGATCGATGTGAAGAAGTTCAACATCCATTCCGATGAGCAGTTCGCGCTTGACCTGCTGCATGACAAGCATATCCTCATCAGCCACGGCGGTGCGTTCAACTGGCAGGAACCGGACCACTTCCGTGTGGTCTATCTGCCTCGCATCAGCATGTTGAAGGAGACCATCGGCGAAATCGGCGACTTCTTCAGCACGTATTGGCAGGCTTGATTTTCGGTTCGCTTTTCTTTCGATTATGGCCGCGATTTGATATCGCGGCCTTTTTGTCTTTCCGTATGTCTTCTGCGCGTATTATTTCGGCATACGAAAAAGAGGTCTCCATCAAAAGATGGAGACCTCTCGGCTTTTATCCGTTTAACGGTGCTGTATCAGCGAATGATTCAGCCGTTGACGCGGTCGATGCCAGCCTGGACGTCGGCGAGGACGGTGTCCCAGGACTTGATGAAGGCTGCGACGCCGTCAGCTTCCAGCTTGTCGGTGACATCCTTGATGTTGATGCCCAGATCGGCGAGCTTGTTCATGATGGCGTGGGACTCTTCGTAGGTGCCCTTGATGGACGGAGCGCCATTGCCGTGATCGGCGAGAGCGTTCAGGGTCTTCTCCGGCATGGTGTTGACGACGAACGGAGCAACGAGCTCGTCGACGTACTTGCAGTCGGAGTAGGCGGCGTTCTTGGTGCCGGTGGAGGCCCACAGCGGACGCTGCTTCTTGGCGCCCTTGGCTTCAAGAGCAGCCCAACGCGGATCGTTGGCGAACTTGTTCTCGAACAGCTCGTAAGCCAGGCGAGCGTTGGCCACAGCGGCCTTGCCCTCGAGAGCCTTGGCTTCGTCAGAGCCGTTGGCTTCCAGCAGCTTGTCCACAGCGGTGTCCACGCGGGAGACGAAGAAGGAAGCGACGGAGCCGATGTGCTTCAGGTCGTGGCCGTTGGCGTCAGCCTGGGCGATGCCCTCGATGTAGGCGTCGATGACCTGCTCGTAACGCTCCAGGGAGAAGATCAGGGTGACGTTCACGGAGATGCCCTTGGCCAGGGTGGCGGTGATTGCCGGCAGGCCTTCGAGGGTGGCCGGAATCTTGATCATGGCGTTCGGACGGTTCACCTTGGCCCAGAGTTCCTCGGCCTGCTTCTCGGTGGCCTCGGTCTCGTGAGCCAGACGCGGATCCACTTCGATGGAGACGCGGCCGTCAACGAAATCGGACTTCTCGGCAACCTCACGGAAGATGTCGGTGGCGTTGCGCACGTCGGTGGTGGTGAGCTCGCGCACGGCGGTCTCAACGTCGACCTTGCCCAGTTCCTTCAGCTGCGGATCGTACGGGCCGACCTCGTGCAGAGCCTTCTGGAAGATGGACGGGTTGGTGGTCACGCCGACAACGTTCTTGTTGGCGATGAGATCCTGCAGAGAGCCGGACTCGATGCGGGAGCGGGACAGGTCGTCCAGCCAGATCGAGACACCGGAGTCAGAGGTGCGCTGAGTTGCTTCAGTCATTGTTTTTTCTCCTTGATACCTTTTTGGATCAAATCTTGTTTATCGGTGAAAGGGGAGGGGCACATGCTGTCGTGTCCCTCCCCGTATCATCACTTGGCGGCTTCGACTTCCGCGATGGAGGCCTTGGCGGCTTCCACAACGTGCTCGGCGGTGATGCCCAGATCGATCATGTTCTGAGCGCCATCACCCTGCAGGCCGAACTGCTCGATGGACACCGGCTTGCCGTAGGAGCCGAGGTACTTGTACCACGGCATGGCAACGCCGGCCTCGACGGAGACGCGGGCCTTGACGGCGGCCGGAAGCACGGCCTCCTTGTATTCGGCGTCCTGCTCCTCGAACCATTCCACGCACGGCACGGACACGACGCGGGCCTTGATGCCCTCGCCGGCCAGGGTCTTGGCAGCGGACACAGCCCACTGGACTTCGGAACCGGTGGCCATGATGATGACGTCCGGGGTGCCCTCGGTGTCGACGAGCACGTAAGCGCCCTTCTTCACGCCGTCCTTGGCCTTCTCAGCGGTCTCGGCGAGAACCGGGACGCCCTGACGGGTCAGAACCATAGCGGTCGGCAGGGTGTTCTTCTTCTCGAAGAAGTAACGGTAGGCTTCAGCGGTCTCGTAAGCGTCGGCCGGACGAGCGACCTCGAGCTGCGGGATGGCGCGGAAGGAAGCCAGATGCTCCACCGGCTGGTGGGTCGGGCCATCTTCGCCGACTGCGACGGAGTCGTGGGACCACACGTACAGGTTCGGAATCTGCATGAGGGCGGCCAGACGCACGGCGGAACGCTCGTAATCGGAGAACATGAAGAAGGTGCCGCCGTACGGACGGGTGTGGGAGCCCAGCAGGATGCCGTTGGTGATGGTGCCCATGGTGAACTCGCGCACGCCGAAGTGGAGCTGACGGCCGTACTTGCTGCAGTTCGGCCACTGCTTGGTGGCGCACTCAGCCGGGGCGAAGGTCTCAGCGCCCTTGAGGTCGGTCTTGTTGGAGCCGCCGAGGTCGGCGGAGCCGCCCCAGAGTTCCGGCATGACGGCTGCGATGGCGTTCAGAGTGGAGCCGGAAGCGCCACGGGTGGCGACGTTCTTGCCGACTTCGAAGGTGGCCTCGAGGTCGTCGATGGCCTTGTCGAAGCCTTCCGGAAGCTCGCCGGCCTTGATGCGGTCGTACAGGGCAGCCTTGTCCGGGTTGGCCTTGCGCCATGCGTCGTACTTCTCGTCCCATTCCTTGTGGGCTTCGAGACCGCGCTCGGCGACCTTGCGGGCGTGGGCGAGGGCCTCTTCGTCAACGTGGAAGGACTCCTCCGGGTCGTAGCCGAGGAGCTTCTTGAGGCCGGCGACGGCCTCGGCGCCCAGCTTGGAGCCGTGGGAGGACGGGTCGTTGGTCTTGCCCGGGGTCGGCCATGCGATCAGGGTGTCGACCTTGATGAGCTTCGGCTGGTTCGGGGCGGCGGCGCGGGCCTTGGCGATGGTGTCGGCCAGGCCTTCGACGTCCTCCTTGTAGGAGCCGTCAGGCTGGATGAAGCTGAACTCGTCGGTGTACCAGCCGTATGCCTGGAAGCGCTTGAGCACGTCCTCGGCCAGCACCAGGTTGGTGTCGCCTTCGATCTGGATGCGGTTGGCATCGAAGATCACGGTCAGGTTGCCGAGCTGCTGGTTGGCGGCGAGGGAGGCGGCTTCGCCGGAGATGCCCTCTTCGATATCGCCTTCACCGCAGATGACCCAGATGTTGTGGTCGAACGGGGACTCGCCTTCCGGAGCTTCCGGATCGAGCAGGCCACGCTGGAAACGCTGGCCATAGGCGAAGCCGATGGCGGAGGCGAAGCCCTGGCCCAGCGGACCGGTGGTCATTTCGATGCCCGGGGTCAGGCCGTATTCCGGATGGCCCGGGGTACGGGTGTCAGCGCCGCCACGGAAGTTCTTCAGATCGTCCAGGGTCAGGCCGTAGCCGGAGAAGTACAGCTGGACGTACTGGGTGAGGGAGGCGTGGCCACCGGAAAGAATGAAGCGATCGCGGCCTTCCCAGTTGGGGTCGTTCGGATCATGCTTGATGAAGTGCTGGTACAGGGTGTAGGCGATAGGCGCCAGGGAGACGGGGGAACCCGGGTGGCCGTGTCCCGCACGCTCAACCGCGTCGGCCGACAGGACCTTGGCCATCTTGATGGCGCGTTCGTCCAGCTCGGTCTCCTTGAATTCGGTCATGGATTACTTTCCTTCCAATTGGTCGGGCCGCGTATCCGGCTTGTGCCGAGCGCTCGACGCCCTCACATTGCGTTTCCCATAGTAGCGATGTGAGGTGACGTTGTGGTGAAATTTTGGCGTGTTTTGGTAGTTTGTGTGCTGTTAGCGCTCACAATTAACATTCGCGTGAACTTCAGATGTTCGTTTGTCGATATATCTCCCAATGCCAGTCGCCGCAAGGCTTTGCCGCATGAAGGAAACTACTCTGGAAGCGAACGAATTAGCACTCCGGGCGCCGGAGTGCTAAAACATTAAAAGAAGTTTTCCGGGTACGTCTCATCAGCACCGTCAAACATAAGGCGTACCGGCACACACCTATGCATAAGGAGGCGCGCATGGCGCAATCAAGACGCATGCTGGTGTTGCGTGCCGTGGTCGAGGATTACATCCGTTCTCAGGAACCGGTGGGTTCCACCACACTGACCCGGGATCATGACCTCGGCGTCAGCTCCGCCACCGTGCGCAACGACATGGCGGCCTTGGAAGATGAAGGCTATCTTATTCAGCCGCACACTTCGGCCGGCAGGGTGCCGACCGAAAAAGGGTACCGTTACTTCGTCGACCGTTTGGCGACGGTCGTTCCGCTATCGGAGGCCCAGCGCCGCGGCATCAACAGCTTTCTGTCCGGATCGGTCAATCTGCAGGACACGCTGCAGCGGGCCGCCCGGCTGCTGGCGCAGATCACCGGACAGGTCGCCGTCGTGGCCGCGCCGTCACTGTCGAAGTCGACATTGCGGCATATCGAAATCGTGCCAGTGTCCATTAATACGCTGCTTGCCGTAGTGATCACCGATACCGGCCGTGTCGCGCAGCATATCCTCAACGTCACGAAATTGCCGGACGTGACGACGCTCACTCATCTGACCAACGAGATCAACACGCAATGCTCCGGCGTTTCGCTGACCCGCACGGCCGATTGCGTACGACAGATGGGAGCGCGCAAGGAATACCATGCGATCAGCACGCTTGCGGAAACGCTTGCGCAGGCCTTTGATGGCATGGCGGATGACGAACGCGCGAGCGAATTGTACATGGCGGGCACTTCACGGCTTGCGCATCAACGCACGATGGCCGACCTGGTCCCGCTGTTCGACGCGTTGGAGGAGCAGGTGGTGCTCATGAAGTTGATGAGCTCGCTGAGCGAAACCACGCAATCCGACGGCGTCGGAGTGGCGATCGGTTCCGAAACGCACACGCCCGGTTTGCTGCACGCCTCAGTGGTAACCAGTGGCTACGGGCGTACCTCCGCGGCCGCCACGGACGGCGCGACGCATGCGGCCGCATCATCACAGACGGAAAATCAAAGCGGTGATGATACGCAGCAGGCGGGCGAACCGGTCGCATTCGTCGGATCGATCGGGCCGACGCATATGGACTACGCGGCGACCATGGCCGCCGTGAGGGCGGTCGCCAGATATCTGACGGCGTTCCTCGCCCACGATGAAGGTCAGCCGGCCGACTGACCCCGCCTTATGGCACAATGACACGCAGAACCAACAGGGAGAAAGAATAATCGTGACGGACTATTACGAAGTGCTGGGCGTCGACCGTTCGGCAAGCGACGACGAGATCAAAAAGGCGTATCGAAAGATGAGCCGCAAATACCATCCCGACATCGCAGGTCCGGAATTCGAAGACAAGTTCAAGGAAGTCAACAACGCGTACGATGTGCTGTCGGATCCTAAGAAACGGCAGATGTACGATGCCGGCGTCGATCCGAACGATCCGAATGCGGGCGGCATGCACGGTGGCGGATTCGGTGGCGGATTCGGCGATATGGGGGACATCTTCAGCATGTTCACCGGTGGCGGATTCGGTGGCACCGGCGGTGGACCGACTCCGCGCACCCAGCCGGGGCGTGACGCGCTTGTTTCCGCGACCATCGATTTGAAGACGGCGGTGTTCGGCGACACCACGCACGTCAAGGTCAACACGTTCGGCCTGTGCCAGGAATGCGGCGGCACCGGCTGCCAGAACGGCACACAGCCCACACAATGTCCCGACTGCCACGGTCAGGGATATGCGCAGCGCGTGGTACGCACCATGCTCGGCCAGATGATGACCACCGCGCCATGCGAACGCTGCGAAGGCCATGGAACGGTCATCGAGAAGCCGTGCCCGTCCTGCCTCGGCCATGGCCGCGTGCGCGTCACCCGCAATGTCGGCGTCGCGGTGCCGGCCGGCGTGGCGAACAACACCCGTCTGCGTCTCGCTAATCAGGGTGAGGTCGGCGAAAATGGCGGCGTCGCGGGCGATTTGTATGTGGATATCCGCATCAAGCCGGATGACATGTTCACTCGTGATGACGACGATTTGCATTGTTGGATCAAGGTGCCGATGAGTTGGGCCGTATTGGGGCACGAAGTCGAAATCGACACCTTCGACGGCAGGCAGACGCTGGATATCCCAGCCGGCAGCCAGCCGGACGATACCGTGACGTTGAAGAACCTCGGCGTCACGCATCTCGACGACAAGAACGAGCGCGGCGATTTGGTGGCGCACGTAGTGGTGGAGATTCCTAAGAAGCTGTCCGATGACGAGCGGGAGCTGATTGAGCGGTTCGGCGAGATGCACGACACGGACGCCCAGCATGTTGCCGTGAAGTCCCGTCCGTCGTCCGGCGCGAAGAAGGGGTTCTTCTCCAAGCTGAAGGACGCGCTGCGCTAGTTTTCGCAATCCAATCGAATACGGGACATATGAAAAGAAGTCCGTATCCCAACTCATAACTTTGGGATACGGACTTCTTTCACATCTGGCGTGGCGGGTGATTCCCGCCTATTTGAGCAGCGACCTGCACATGGCGCGATACCGGCTCACATATCCTCCACCGAAGAACACGCAATGTCCTGCAATGGGGTAGAGCTGCCACAATGTGATGCGGTCCTGCCATCCGGCCTTAAGCGGATGCGCCGACTGATAGCCTTCGAGGATGTCCGTAAGATATGACATGCCGAACAGGTCGAGCATGGCAAGGTCTTCCTCACGGTGCCCACCGTGAGCCGCAGGATCGATAAGCACGGCTTCGACGTCACCGGAATCAGCAGTCCACATGACGTTGCCGCTCCACAGGTCGCCATGCACGCGTGCGGGCTTGTCGTTGGCGGCCTTGCCTAGGATGTCGGGCAAGGCGTCGATAACGGCTTCAGTCAGTTCCATGTCATAGTCGGTCAGTTCGCGACGTTTCATGCCGAGTCGTACCATCGGACGCAATCTGCCGTCCGCCAGATAGGTGGCCACATCATCCCAGGCACCGGTATCCATCGGGACGGGATCCTGCAACGGCCCGAAATAGCAGGTGCCGTCGTATCCAGTTGGAGCGGAGCCAAAATGTTCGGCACCGGCATCATGCATATGAGCTAGCGCAACACCGAAATCGCGCGCGGCTTGGATGGTCGGACCGCAGGCGTTCACGCGTTCAATGTCGAGATAATCCTTGCCCCAGTCGTATACGTCGACCACGCGTGGGCCGCCCTGCGATTGCGCCTCGCCGAGCCATTTGAGGCCGCGTCCCTCGCATTCAAAGAAACCTTCGGGGCTGAATGCCCTGCTTTTGCGGTATTTGCCCATGCCGATGAGCCTTTCTCCCATGCCGGACATGCCGGCGTACTTTTGGCTCCATTGTGTGCATGGTTTGAGACAACTATGCCGGGATGCCTTGAAAACTAGACCCCTCTCGCTACTCTTGGTCACGGAAAAGCAGACGAAACCATATTTCTACGAACATAAAGAGGGTTCATGAATTTCTTCCAAGCGATTTTCCTTGGCCTGGTGCAGGCGTTGACCGAATACTTGCCGGTCTCTTCCAGCGCCCATATCCGTATCATCGGCGATTTGATGCTGGGCTCCGATCCGGGTGCCGCGTTCACCGCCATCATCCAGATCGGCACCGAGCTTGCCGTGATCCTGTATTTCCGTCATGACATCATCCGCATTCTCGGCGCGTGGTTCGGCTCCTTGTTCGGCAAGGAGGGCAAGGACTTCAAGAGCCGTATGGGCGCGCATAACCGCGACACGCAGATGGGTTGGTTCATCATCATCGGCACGCTGCCGATTCTGATTGCCGGTCTGTTGTTCAAGGACGCCATCGAAAGCACGCTGCGTAATCTGTGGATCACCGTTACCGTGCTGATTATCTTCGGTATTCTGCTGTGGGTGGTCGACGCCCGCGCCAAGCAGGTCAAGACCATGGATGAGATGACCTGGAAGGATGCGCTGATCTTCGGCATCGGTCAGATGCTGGCGCTGATTCCTGGCGTTTCCCGTTCCGGCGGCACCATCACCTTCGGCCGTGCGATGGGTTATACCCGTGAGGCTGCAGTGCGCGTGAGCTTCCTGATGGCCATTCCGGCCGTGTTCGGCGCGGGCATCCTCGAAGCCGTTTCCGCGGTCAAGGATGTGGCCGCAGGCAAAGCGGGAATGTTCCCGGGCTGGGGTGCGACCATCGCGGCCACCATCGTGGCGTTCGTGGTCGGCTATGTGGTGATCATCGGCTTCCTGAAGTTCGTGTCCACCTTCTCGTACAAGGCGTTCGCCATCTACCGCATCGCGCTGGCTGTTGTCGTGGCTCTGCTGCTAATCTGCGGCGTGCTGCACCCGACGGAAGTCGTTGCCGCCGCGTAAGCGTGATTCGGCGTAAATAAAGCGAATCCCGGCCATCCGTAAGGTGGCCGGGATTTTTTCGTCTGCGACCTCCTCCTGGAGGGGAACGACTCAGACGCCGTTGCGTAGAAGTGATTCGGCCTCACGAAGCAGTTCCTCGCAGGCAGGCATGCCATTCGAGGCGATTCGCTTCGCTCTCGCGTCCAAATCGTAATCATGTTCCAGACGAGCCAAATAGTCGCCGGCATGCATGTCTGACACCAATCCATCGGCGTCGGAACGCCATTGCATGGCCTTTCTGGTCAAATCTCCTTCAATAAGCGGATACTCGATTATTAAAGACAAGGCGCGCAGCAGCTCCAAAGTGCCTTGCATGCATTCGGTATTGGCACAGTAATGCGGTACGGATACCCATATGGATGTTGTCGGAAAGCCCGCTTCGGCGGCGAAGGCATCAAGGATGTTGGGGATGCCCACCGGACCGTTGTATTCCCTGTCGGATTCGCATTCGCAGCCGCTTTTGGAGATGTCAAGCGGCAATGGCCGTGTGTGCGGGCATTCATCGAACATGGAGCCAAGCGTGATGACATCACTTACGTCATAGTCTTCTGCGACACGTAGCGTCTGCCTGCAGTATTCCTCCCACCGGTAATTGGGTTCGGGTGCGATTTGCGCAAGCAGGTGCAGCATGGGGGAGACGGCAATGTCATAGAAAGTCGTTTGCGGCCAGATGATGCGCTTACGCCCCTGCACGGAGCAGATCATGGGCCGGGCCACCTGATAGTCGTAGAAACCTTCGTTGTCAATATGGCGCACTTCCTGCGACTCATACCGGGACACCAAATGACGGACGACGTTCGTGGCCGCTTGGCTTGCATCGTTCCATCCTTCGAATGCGGCGATAAGTATCGTCTTGGGCATTGCGCTCTCCTCACACATGCTTTTAATGTATACCGAAAACGGGTGGTGTGACACGCGCTTCAGCCATCGGTGAATACGAATAAACCAAACCGCGACACGCTGACTTGCAAATTACACGAATGTGGTTATAGTAGATACTCGTGCTCACGCAGTGAATCTGCTGGAGACATGCGGACATAGCTTAGTTGGTAAAGCGCAACCTTGCCAAGGTTGAGACCGCG